>Ga0302280_1000077_pt1 | contig 94028 bp, 71 predicted proteins | sample III_Fen_E1_1_FD_198771 | JGI IMG/M metagenome (GOLD analysis project Ga0302280, IMG submission 198771) | Peat permafrost microbial communities from Stordalen Mire near Abisko, Sweden - III_Fen_E1_1 | ecosystem: Environmental > Terrestrial > Soil > Wetlands > Permafrost | place: Sweden: Abisko... | reverse complement strand
GTTCATGATCTGCGGCTTGGTAACTGCAACATCAGAAAAAAGGCGGAGATTACAAACTGTAAAATCCGCCTTTGTATTTTTCTAAGACTGGTCGATTATCTTAATAACTTTAATCGTTTGTCAGTAAAAGAAAATTATCATTTCACTTATGCAGCTACTTGCTTACGAATAATATTTAAAGCACCACCGGCTTTAAACCATTCAATCTGCTGCTGATTATAGCTATGATTTGCTTTAATCTGATCAACGCTTCCGTCCTTATGAGTAAGAACAAGTGTTAGAGGAACATTTGGAGCAAATGTTGTTAAGCCTGTAATGTCTATAATATCATCTTCTTTGATTTTATCATAATCAGACTTATCAGCAAAAGTTAAGGCAAGCATACCTTGTTTCTTAAGGTTGGTTTCGTGAATACGAGCAAATGATTTTACCAATACTGCACGAACGCCTAAATGACGAGGCTCCATGGCAGCATGTTCTCTGGAAGAACCTTCACCATAGTTTTCATCACCTACAACGATTGAACCTATTCCTTGTGCTTTATATGCACGCTGAACTTTAGGCACACTATCATAAGCATTTGTTAACTGATTTTTCACACTGTCTGTTTTCTCATTGAAGAAATTCACAGCACCGATTAACATATTGTTGGAAATATTATCTAAGTGACCTCTGTATTTCAACCAAGGACCAGCCATAGAAATATGATCGGTTGTACATTTTCCTTTTGCTTTTATAAGAAGTTTCAATCCTTTAAGATCGGTACCTTCCCACGCAGCAAATGGATCAAGTAACTGCAAACGATCTGATGTAGGAGAAACTGCAATAGTTACCTTACTGCCATCGGCAGCCGGAGCCTGGAAACCAGCATCATCAACAGCAAAACCTTTAGCCGGAAGTTCATCGCCAGTTGGAGGATCTAACTTCACCGCTTCACCTTTATTGTTGATTAAGGTATCTGTAATCGGATTGAAGGATAAATCACCTGCAATAGCAATGGCAGCAACCAATTCAGGAGATGCAACGAATGCATAGGTATTCGGGTTTCCATCCGCACGTTTTGCAAAGTTACGGTTGAACGAATGAATGATTGTGTTTTTCTCGGCTTTCTCAGCTCCTACTCGATCCCACATACCGATACAAGGCCCACAAGCATTTGTGAATATTGTTGCGTTCAGATCTGTAAACGTCTTCAATAAACCATCGCGGTTAGCTGTGTAACGTACTTGTTCAGAACCTGGATTAATACCAAATTCAGCTTTAGTAACCAAGCCTTTTGCTATTGCCTGTTTGGCAATAGAAGCAGCACGTGATAAATCTTCATAAGAAGAGTTTGTGCAAGATCCGATCAATCCCCACTCAACTTTCAAAGGCCAGCCATTTTTAACAGCTTCTTCTTTCATCTTAGATACAGGAGTCGCAAGATCCGGAGTAAATGGACCATTGATCTGAGGCTCTAGTTCGGAAAGATTGATTTCAATTACCTGATCAAAATATTTTTCAGGATTTGCATACACTTCAGGATCTGCATTTAAGTGTCCTTTAATAGCATTTGCAGCGTCTGCAATGTCTGCACGATTTGTAGAACGCAAATAACGTTCCATTGATTCATCGTAACCAAACGTTGAAGTTGTTGCACCTATTTCAGCACCCATATTACAAATTGTGCCTTTACCAGTACAGGACATTGAAACAGCACCTTCGCCGAAATATTCAACAATAGCTCCTGTTCCGCCTTTTACGGTAAGAATTCCTGCTACTTTAAGAATAACATCTTTTGGTGCAGTCCATCCATTTAATTTACCGGTTAATTTAATACCTATCAGCTTAGGAAATTTAAGTTCCCAAGGAAGACCAGCCATAACATCACAGGCATCTGCTCCACCAACACCGATTGCCAGCATACCTAAACCTCCAGCATTAACGGTATGTGAATCTGTACCGATCATCATTCCACCCGGGAAAGCATAATTCTCAAGTACTACCTGGTGAATAATTCCTGCACCTGGTTTCCAAAAACCTATTCCGTATTTATTAGATACCGAACCTAAAAAGTCAAAAACTTCCTTGCTTTCTTTTGTTGCAAACGCTAAATCTTTCTCAGCACCAACTTTAGCAGTGATCAAGTGATCACAATGCACCGTTGAAGGAACTGCTACTTTAGGTCTACCAGCCTGCATAAATTGCAATAATGCCATTTGAGCAGTCGCATCCTGCATTGCTACACGATCAGGATTAAAATCTACATATGAAACTCCTCTTTCATATGCTTTTGAAGCCATTCCTTCATCCAAATGAGAATAAAGAATCTTCTCTGTGAGGGTCAAAGGTTTCCCCAATAATTTCCTTGCGGCCTCAACTCTCTGAGGCATACGAGAATAGACCTCCTTAATCATCTCCAGATCAAATGCCATAATTGTAATGATAGTTTATAGTACTACTTATCTTGTGCTAGACAAAAATACAAAAAGAAACAGTAATAAAAATTCAAAGTTTTATATTGAATATATTCACATTTTTGTATTATTGCGCTAAAAAATAACGCATTGGCTATTCGATGAATTAGTCTTTAATTACTTTAAATCTTACACCTAGGTTAATAAACGCTTTTTTTTCAGAACATAAATACTTTTTCTTTCGTAAGAAGCAGTATAACATAACTCAGAAACGTATGATAAATATGTACTCCATTAGAAGACAGTTCTATACAGCAGTTGGTTTATTTTCATTTTTCCTTCTTTGCGGTTTTATGAGTCCTCTTTTAAGTTCTAATTTCCCTGTCAAAGCTGATAAAAATGAATCTATACCACAGGGAAACGTTGATTATACGTTGAATATGACTAACCCGAGTCAGAATTTAAATAATGGCAGTATTGAAATAGTTGTTAATGTTGGAAAAGCCCCGTACAAAGTTTTAGTGTATTCCACTCAAATGGCTGTAAAAGAATACCAAATTGATAAAAATCTAATAATCTCCAATCTAGCAGCCGGTGAATATATGGTTGTAATAAGCGATAGTGAAAATGCTTTCAAGAGCAAATCCATTACTTTAATTAACAGCAATCAATGATACGGAGATGCATACAATTCCTCTATAGAATACATATAATGGTTATCATTATAGCAGGAATACTGTATTCTCAAAAATCAAACGCTCAATGCACATCACCTCTGGTCAATTGGACGGTTACTACACAAAATTTACGTTGTAATAATGATAGTTCTGGAAGCATTGTAGTAAATATTACGGGTGGTTCTCCAAATTATGCCTATTCATTATACAGTTTTATACAAAATCCTATACTTGTAAATAATTATCCGCTTAGAAATTATACGTTTTCAAAACTTTCTGCCGACAGTAATTATTTCCTGGTTGTTCAGGTTCCTATCGGGGGAGGCAATTATGCATTCTGTACACAATCTATCATCATCAGTCAACCAGCTGCAATAGTAATTTCACCAACTTCCATTACAAACGTTTCATGTAATGGCGGTAATACTGGTTCCATAAATATAAATGTAACAGGTGGAACAAATGGTCCTTATACGTACTCATGGAGCAATGGGGCAACAACACAAAATATATCCGGTTTAACAGCAGGCAATTATACTGTAACTGCAAAAGATGCTAATGGATGTTCAAAATCGGCAACATATACAATCACTCAACCAGTTGCTATAACATCAACACCTGTTATTACAAATGTAACCTGTAATGGAGCTTCCACAGGGGCTATTTCAATAACACCTTCCGGTGGAACTTCTCCGTACACCTATTCATGGAGCAATGGGGCAACAACTCAGAATATTTCAAATGTTGCTGCTGGAAATTATACTGTAACTATAACAGACAGTAAAAATTGCAGTAAAGCATTTACCTATACAATCACTCAACCAGCAGCTATTTCAGCTGCTTCTGTTGTTTCAAATGCTACTTGTAGTGGAAGTGCAACCGGAGCAATTAATATTACCTCTGTATCAGGAGGAACTGGTCCATATACTTATTCCTGGAGTAATGGAGCTACTACCCAAAGTATTGCAGGGCTTGTTGCAGGCAATTATACATTAACTGTAACTGACAGTAAAAATTGTACGAATGCATTCACTTATACGATTACCCAAACACCCTCTATAACAGCAACATCTGTAATTACTAATCCAACTTGTAATGGGGCGGCTACAGGAGCAATAACAATAAGTGCCGTTGCTGGAGGAACGTCTCCATATACCTACTCCTGGAGCAATGGGGCAACTAGTCAAAGTATCACAGCCGTTGTTGCAGGAAACTATACCCTTACCATTACTGACAGCAAAAATTGTACGAATTCATTTCCATACACCATTACACAACCGGCTGCAATAACAACAACTCAAACCATTACAAATGTATTATGCAATGGTGCCTCAACAGGTGCGATTACTATTAATTCCGTTGCAGGAGGTACAGGACCATATACCTACTCCTGGAGCAATGGTGCAATAACTCAAAATATTTCAAACGTTGCGGCCGGAAACTATTCTCTGACTATTAAGGACAGTAAAAATTGTACAAATACTATTAATTATACAGTTACACAACCAGCAGCTATTACTTCGCCAGCAGTTATTACCAATGCCACCTGTAACGGAAGTACAACAGGGGCTATTACAATTACTCCTGCCGGAGGCACTTCACCATATAGTTATTCCTGGAGTAACGGAGCTACTACGCAAAATATTTCAAATGTTGTTGCCGGTAATTATACGGTAACTATTATCGATAGTAAAAACTGTACTGCCACTTTCAGTTATACTATTACCCAGCCAGCCAGTATTACCAGTAGTTCAGTGATTTTAAATGCAAGCTGCAATGGTGGTAATACAGGCGCAATATCGATTACTCCTGCCGGTGGAACTTCTCCATATACTTATTCATGGAGCAATGGTGCCATTACTCAGAATATTTCAAATGTTGCGGCCGGTAATTACACAGTAACTGTTACCGATAGTAAAAACTGTACTGCAAACTTTAGTTATACCATCACTCAACCTCCAGCAATTGCAGCTACTTCTTCCATAACAAATGTGATCTGTAACGGTGGCTCCACAGGTGCAATAACAATAACACCTTCAGGAGGAACTTCGCCATATACCTACCTATGGAGTAATGGTTCCGTTACACAAAACATATCAAATGTTGCTGCAGGAAATTATTCCGTAACCATTACGGATAGTAAAAATTGTTCCAGTGTTCTGAATTTCACAATTACCCAACCTGCTGCGATTACAGCAACCTCGGTAATAACAAACGTTTCATGTAATGGAACTTCAACAGGTGCAATATCAATTACTCCTTCTGGTGGAACAGCACCTTATACGTATCTATGGAGTAATGGAGCTGTAACGAAGAATATTTCAAACGTTATTGCCGGCAACTATTCCGTGACCATTACGGATAGTAAAAACTGTAATAATATTTTAAATTTTACGATCACACAACCCGTGCCGATTACAACAACACAAACCATTACAAATGCGACTTGTAGTGGATCTGCAACAGGTGCCATTACTATTAATACAGTTTCCGGTGGTACAGGACCTTATACTTACTTATGGAGTAACGGAGCTGTAACTCAAAATATTTCGAATGTTATCGCTGGCAATTATTCTGTAACGATTACTGATAGTAAAAACTGTGGTAATATTTCAAATTATACCATTACAGAACCCTCTCCTATTACAGCAATATCTGTCATTACAAATGCAACTTGTAATGGTGCATCAACTGGTGCTATTTCCATCACTCCTTCCGGAGGAACTTCTCCATATACCTACCTATGGAGCAACGGAGCTGTTACTCAAAACATTTCAAACGTTATTGCCGGAAATTATTCCGTTACTATTACAGATAGTAAAAACTGCAATAACATTCTTAACTTTACAATTACTCAACCGACCGCTATTGCGGCTACTTCTGTTGTTACAAATGCTACTTGCAATGGCTCAGCAACGGGTGGCATTACAATTACTCCTTCTGGAGGAACTTCGCCATATACGTTTCTTTGGAGTAATGGTGCTGTAACACAGAATATTTCAAATGTTATCGCAGGAAATTATTCGGTAACTATTACTGATAGTAAAAATTGTACGAATGTTCTGAATTTTACAATTACTCAACCTGCAGCGATTACAGCTACATCAGTCATTACAAATCCAACCTGTAATGGAGCTGCTACAGGCGCAATATCTATTACGCCTTCTGGTGGTACTTCCCCATACACGTATCTTTGGAGCAATGGTGCCGTTACACAGAACATTTCAAATGTACTTGCAGGTAATTATTCGGTTACTATTACGGATAGTAAAAATTGTAATAGTATCATTAGTTATACGATCACACAACCTGTTCCGATTACAACAACCCAAACCATTACAAATGCTACATGCAATGGGACACCTACAGGTGCAATAACCATCAATTCCGTTTCGGGAGGAACGGGTCCTTATTCATATCTTTGGAGCAATGGTGCTATTACTCAAAATATATCAGGCTTAGCTGCCGGTCCATATTCAGTTACAATAACGGATGTTAACAGCTGTTCGTCCACAATTTCATATACCGTTTCAGCGCCTGTTGCTCTTAATACTGCAAGTACAATTGTAAATAATACCTGCTTTGGAGGAACATCCGGATCTATTGATTTAACAGTAACCGGTGGAAATCCTTCATATACCTATAGCTGGAATAACGGATCAACCAATCAGAATATCAGTAATCTAGCAGCCGGCAATTATACAGTAACTGTGACGGATGCAAGTTTATGTTCCAGTTCAAGCACGTTTACTATAACTCAACCTGCTGCCATTCAAGTTACTCTGAATACTATAAATCTTTTATGTAATTCAGGTAATACCGGTAGTATAGCATTAACTACGTCCGGAGGTACAACACCTTATTCATACTCATGGAACAATGGTGCCGTTACACAGAATATTTCAGGATTAGCTGCTGGTGCGTATTCCGTTATTATTACCGATAATAACGGATGTACTAAAGATACGTCAGCAACTCTTACTCAACCTCAGGCGATTACCATCTCCGGGACTACTACCAATGTTACCTGTAATGGTCTATCCAATGGTGCAGTTTCCATAAATGTTAGCGGTGGTATTCCAGCGTATACATACAACTGGAACAATGGGTCTGTAACTCAAAATATAAACAATGTGTTACCAGGAAGCTATAAAGTAGTAGTTACAGATAATAATGGTTGCAAAGATTCCACCGCTTTTGTTGTTAATAATGGTCCAGCTATTACAGGCACAGCATCCGCTTCACCAACTATTGTATGCTCAGGAAGCGGAACAACTATAAGTGCCGCATTAAGTGTTGGATATACCCCAGCTGCAAACCCTTATTCATTCAATAATGGACTGGTTTATCAAGCTGGCTCAAACTATTCTATTCCTTCCATTATTGCTGATACTACTGTAAATGTAATACTGAAAGATATTAATGGCTGTCTGAGTAATCCAATACCGGTTGCTGTAACTACTCAAAAAATCAATGCTACAATTATTCAAACTCCTGTATCTTGTAATGGAGGATCAAATGGTTCACTAACCGTTTCTATTTCTGGAAGCTCCTCTGGATATACCTATTCCCTTAATGGTGGTCCCTTTCTTGCATCTAATGTATTTTCAAATTTATCTGCTGGAAATTATACCATTGTAATTAACAATGGTACCGTTTGTAATTCGAGTTATCTAAGTGCGGTAACTCAACCTCAGCCATTGACTTTAGCACCTAAGACGATCACAAATGCAAACCCTTGTATGGGGATAGTAACAGGATCGATACTTCTTACATCCTCGGGTGGAAATAGTAATAAGAACTTCCTATTAAAACCAAACGGAATAAATCAGACAGATAGTTTGTTTTCAAACATTGCTGCCGGAACATATACAATTGTTGTTACCGACAGTAAAGGTTGTATTGATTCAACAACAGCTACAATAAGTCAACCAGGTGGGGTTAACATAGGTAATATTAAACCTATTATTCAGAATGTTTTATGTGCTGGAAGAAATGAAGGATCCATTCAATTAACCAATGTTACCGGTGGAAACAGCCCGTATACCTATACCCTTAATGGAGTAACGAATAACACCTCCATATTTACTACCTTATTTGCGGGTTCCTATTCAATGATTATTACAGACTCTAATAATTGCAAATTCAGCTATCCATTCACGATTACACAACCGAACCCAATTTTATATGCTGTAAATACAGTGCCGGCAACTTGCAACAATTCGGATGGAAGTATTCAAATTGCAAACATAACTGGTGGAAGTCCCGGTTATCAGTACAGTATAAATGATGGACAAACATACCTTAACAGTACTTTATTCACAAACCTTCCTGCAGGAACGTATAAGGTTAGAGTTATTGATACAAATGCCTGTACAACGGGATATTTAATTACCCTCCCTAAGAAAAAGGGGCCTATACCGTATATTCATACTAAGCAACCAAGTTGCTATGGTGGTAATAATGGCTTCATCGTGGTTGATTCTCTTTCCGGTGGAGTACCCCCTTTTCAATATAAGTTAGATACTACAAACGAGGGTGGTTCAACTGTTTATTCAAATTTGAGTTTCGGGAAATACACATTAACGATAACAGATCAACAATGTACTTACCCTATCGATAGTTTCTATATTTATAATCCGGTTACACTAAAGTATGATACATTATACAATACTGATTCTATTTCATTAGGACAACCAAGCATTATTACAGCATCAACTTTTTCGGTTGATGCAAGCGATAATTATCCTACAGGAATGGGAGGTTTATTTAATATTGCAGGAGGTACTCCTGGTTATTTATGGAGTTCAGACAGTATAACATTTAATCAAGTAAGTGCCTCCGATTCAGTATCTTTAACTGGTCTTGCAAAAGGTACCTACAAAGTTTATATCCAGGATAATCATGGATGTAGTGCAACATTTGATATAACAATTCAAGAGAAATTCAAGATCCCTAACTTGATCACTCCTAATAATGATGGTAAGAATGATCAGTTTCAGGTAGAGGGCTTACCGGCAGGGTCATTCTTCAGTGTGGTGAACCGTTGGGGTGATGAGGTATATAAAAACAGCAATTACGATAATTCATGGGGAGGAACAGATCTGAGCGATGGTGTTTATTATTATGAATTAAAATTACCTACAGGTCATTCATACAAAGGATGGGTTGAAATAATCCGAAGTACAAATAATTAATACCTTCAACTATTAAAATATTAAAAGCCTGAGTGAGTATTTTCATTCAGGCTTTTTTATTTTCGCCAAATTATAATTCCGTTAGGAATTTCATTGTATCGACTCCATCAGCAAAATCAGTAATAAGTGGCTTTTGAGTCATACCGAAATGAACGGTATTCATATGCTTTAAAGGAATTGATGAAACAACGCATTGGAGTTGTTCAGCATTCGTATTCAGAAAATCTTCTAATTGATTAATGTTATCGTAAAAGGAATATGTTAAGGTAGCAATATTTGAAAACACGCTATCCGATTCTTTCAATAGTAAATAGCCGCTATCAAAATGCGGTACCTGATCAATTAATAAAATAGCCTTATTGTATTCATAATTATTCATGTACTTATGATGATTACGCACAGGATAAAATTCCAGATCCCAACAATTAAGGATGGTTGCAGGAGAATAATCAATAGGCAGAAACAAATGAGATACATTTCGACAGCCAAGTCCAAAATATGTAAATACATCTTTTCCCAAATCTAACAGTTCATCCTTACTTTCATTACCGCTAACTATAGCGACAGATGTTCTGTTTCTTCGAATAATATGGGGAGTACTTCTGAAATAATATTCGAAATACTTTGCTGAATTATCACTGCCCGTTGTGATATAAGCATCCATATTTTTCAATTGATCCACAAAGAAAATTCTTTCTGCAAAGGAAGAATCAATAGCTATTAATAGTTCTGCGATTTTCTTAATCAGAAAGCTATCCTCAGAACTTAGCTTTGCATAAATATGATTTCCTGAGAGTATAACACATAAAAAATCATGAAAACCTACAGCAGGAATATTTCCTGCCATAATAACTCCAATTTTTTTTGGAGTCGGAGGTATTCCGGGATAATTCAAAATAAAATTTTTAAGAGCTACAGGCTCCAATAATTCAATAATTCCAGCCAAAGCTAATTTTACGTTTTCTTGCGTAAACCAAGGATTATTTGCCTCTATTTGATACATCCATCCCTTTAATTCTTCTGAATCAAGCTCTTTCAGATAATCATGTAACTGTTGAAAATGTATTAAATCAGAGTTAAAACCTTTCATCGGATGTTTTTGTTAGTAGGATAAAGTGCAAATATAATTTGAACCTAAGTATTTTGTATATAATTTTGCAAACCAATTCAAATTGAATATTTAATATGGCGATAATAATAACTGATGAATGCATTAATTGTGGTGCATGTGAACCTGAGTGTCCGAATACAGCAATATACGAAGGCGGAGTTGAATGGAACTATGCCGGTGGTACTAGTTTAAAAGAAGTAGAATTGGAAGACGGTTCTTCCATAGATGCAAAAGATCCAATGGAAGCTGTGTCGAATGAATTCTATTACATCGTTCCAAACAAATGTACAGAATGTACTGGTTTTCATGAAGAACCTCAATGTGCAGCTGTTTGTCCGGTGGATTGTTGTGTTGAAGATCCTGATAATGTTGAGACTAAAGAAGAATTAGCAATTAAGAAAGCCTGGCTTCACGGAGAATAAACGTATTAAAACAACAAAAAATAAAAAAGGTGGCTTCAGGTCGCCTTTTTTATTTTAAAAGGTATTACTATTTTAGAAGCAGAATTGAGACAATTTTAAAAAACCCCCATGAAAACATTAGATAGTTTTAACTTTTCAGGCAAAAAGGCCCTGGTAAGAGTTGATTTTAACGTACCTCTTAATAAGAGTTTTGAAATTACAGATGATACACGTTTGAAAGCTGTTCTTCCAACGGTTTCAAAAATATTGAAAGATGGTGGATCGGCTATATTGATGTCTCACTTAGGCAGACCAAAAGGCGGACCAGAAGATAAATATTCCTTAAGACACATTATTCCCTATCTAAACAAAATGTTTGGTCAGGAAGTACAATTTGCATCTGACTGTATTGGCGAAGAAGCTAAGACAAAGGCTGCAGCACTGAAACCAGGTCAGATTCTATTATTGGAAAATCTTCGTTTTTATCCGGAAGAAGAAAAAGGAGATGTTGAATTTGCTAAAAAACTATCTGTACTAGGGGATGTTTGGGTAAATGATGCCTTTGGGACAGCACACAGAGCTCATGCTTCAACAGCTGTAATCGGACAGTTTTTCAAAGATAAAGTGGCTGGGTATGTATTACAGGCGGAATTGGATAATGCCAACAGATTACTTAAAAGCGGTGAAAAACCAGTAACTGCTGTTATGGGTGGGTCTAAAATCTCTGACAAAATTTTAGTGATTGAAAACTTACTGGATAAAGTAGATAACCTGATTATTGGTGGCGGGATGTCTTATACCTTTGTGAAAGCAGCTGGCGGAAGCATTGGTAAGTCTATCTGTGAATTGGACAAACTGGATTTGGCTACTTCACTTGTTGCGAAAGCAAAAGCGAAAGGTGTTAAATTATATTTCCCGATTGATAATGTTATTGCAGATAGTTTCAGTAATGATGCAAACAGGAAAGTAGTGGGTGATGGAGCTATTCCGGATGGTTGGGAAGGTTTAGACATCGGACCAGAAACTGTGAAATTGTTTAGCAAAGTTGTAGAAAGCTCTAAGACTGTTTTATGGAACGGACCAATGGGCGTATTTGAATTCCCGAATTTTGCAACTGGAACAATTGCTATTGCGAATGCAGTAAAAAATGCAACTAAAAACGGTGCATTCTCTTTAATCGGTGGTGGTGATTCAGCTGCGGCGATCAATAACCTAGGTTTCGGTAACGATGTATCGTATGTATCAACAGGTGGTGGTGCCTTGCTTGAGTACTTTGAAGGCAAAATACTTCCGGGTGTTGCTGCGTTGGAAAATTAATTGAAGAATTTCTTATAAAATAAAAAGAGCCTGGTTTAAAGCCGGGCTCTTTTGTTTTACCAACACATTAATCAACTTAAATCTATTCCACAATAATTTTAACTTTTTCTGAATGATTTCCTGAATAACTCAGATTGACAAGATACATGCCAGAAGCAAACGGAAGCTCTATCGTATTCAACTGATTTTGCATGATTCCTGTAGCAACGGTTTTACCCAAAACATCTGTAATTGTGTATGTCGCATTCTGAAAATCTGCATTTGAGAATAAAACATTTACAAATCCTTTTGTCGGATTAGGATAACAAACAACACCCCTGTTATTGAACTGTGAGAGGAGATTCGAACCATTAGCCAGCGCTTGATAAGCATTGATCCTCCCATAACCATAATATTGATCCCAGCCTGGTGTATCTTCTGAAGGATCACCTACCTGATCCTGTGCTGTTAATTCAATAATCGTTTTAATCTGAAACCATGTTCTTGAACTATCCTGTGCAAGAAGCAAAGCAGCCAAACCGCTCACGTATGGTGTTGCCTGAGACGTACCACAGAAGTAGTAATCGTAAATGGTATCTGAAAGATAATACAAGCCAAAAATATAGCTGCCCGGAGCCATAACAGATATATCTGTACCATAATTACTGCCGCCTGAGGCTACAGAACAAAAAGGCGCTGCGGCTCTTGTATCATTCGGATTTGTAGCACCTACAGCCATTACTCCTGGATAAGCCGCCGGATAAGATAATTCATCGGTATTGCCATTTCCCATTGCCGCAACAAGCAACATATTATGAACCTGAGCATAGTTCACTGCATCAGCAAATGTTTGTCCAGGTGAAGGCCCTCCTATAGACAAGTTGCCTATTCTTACACCTTTATTCACGGCATAATAAATGGCTTCAGAAAAACCGGAATCATATCCTGAACCTGTACTGTCAAGACATTTCAATATCATAAGTTTGCAATTCCAATCCATACCAGCGTATCCAATGGAATTATTACCTGTTGCACCTAATATGCCAGTGACATTTGTTCCATGCCCGGCATCATCAGTCGGATTATTTGTGTTGTAAACAAAATTCCATCCATTAACATCGTCTATATAACCATTATGATCATCGTCAATCTGATTATTGGGTATCTCCCCTCTATTGATCCATATCCGTTTTACAAACTCCGGATGATCAAGTTTGCAACCGGTATCCATAATACCCACAACAACGGATGAATCGCCTTCTTCTATAGCCCAGGCATTTTCCATATCTATATCAGCACCAGGTTTTGCAGGTGACAACGTAAATGAACCATTATTATACATTCCCCATTGTGCATAAAAATAAGGATCATTTGGAATAACCGGACCATTCATTGAATGGATTGATCTTTTATAATCCCGTTCAACATATTCCAATAATCCTGTTGTTTTGTATTCTTTCAATAACTGATCTATATCGGTATTGGATGGAAAGCGAAGCACATAGATCAACTGATCTGTGTCATTACCTGCTCTTAATCGACGCATCCCTGATATATTATATTTCCTGCTGATACTATCTATCTGAGGATTACCCGAGAGGTTTAAATCATAGTTTCTATCATATAATTTATCAGATACATTTTTGTATTTGATAATAATCTGCTCCTGCGCCCTCACTTCATAATGACAAAAATAGAGCACATATATTAATAACAACACAAACCGCTTTATCATATATATTATTATCCAATCATGTGATACTATCAATAAAACTATACTGACGAAAATAAGTAGAACGTGCTCATTACTTATTATTTGTTAATTCAATCTGTTATTAAACGATTACTTTGTTCAATTATCAGAACGGTATAATTATAATAAGAAAGAACAACTAACCAAAAATATAGCCCGACTCATTTATCTTTAAGCATAAATACAACACTGCTTATTTATACAAATGTAAAAGATAGCATTTAAAACCTACTATTTATTGCTTTATCTTTTAGAATTGAACCGATTTATTGCTTTTGATTTACAAAATCATTTATATTTCCCTTAATCCCTTCCAGCAACCTCAGTCTTGCCTGCTTACTAGCCCAGGCAATATGCGGCGTTAAAATCAATCGTCCTTCCTCCTTTAACAACAGTAATGGAGAATCCTTTGATAAAGGTTCTTTTTCAAAAACGTCCAGAGCTGCAGAATTCTAAATAAAATAATGAAAAAACTTATTCGATAGTTACTTTAATCGACTCGTTATACCCTTCAGAACTGTTTAGATTAAGTATATACATGCCCTTTGCAAAAGGAGTTGAAAGCACATTCAATTGTTCCTGCATACTACCTGACGAGACTATTTGTCCTAAAATATTAACGATTGTATATGTTACATACTGAGTAGTATTTTCTGAAAACAATACTGATACGGCATCTTTAGCTGGATTAGGATAACATATTGCTTGTGTTCTGATTGAGCGATTCAATTTTGCTTGAATACTGGCTATAGAATTGTTTAATGATAACGCCTGATATGCATCAATTCTTCCAAAACCATAATACTGATCCCAACCAGGAGTATCTTCAGAAGGATCTCCTACTTGATCCTGTGCAGTAATTTCAATATTGAATTTTATCTCCGACCATAAAAGACTTGTGTCCTGCGCTAAAAGCAAAGCTGCCAATCCACTTACATGAGGTGTTGCCTGAGAGGTTCCACTCCAAGAATGGACATAATTCGTATCTGACAGATAATTTAATCCATATATATGCAAACCGGGAGCTACAACAGATATATTTGAGCCATAATTACTTCCGGGTTCTGATGGAAATGGCACTACCCGATCATCCCAGGAATCAGTAGCACCAACGGCCATTACACTTGTGCAATTTGCGGGGTACAATGGAACATTATTATTGTTATTACCCATTGCAGCAACCACTAATACGTTATGAGCTATTGCATATGCAACAGCATCGCTCAGTGTCGTGCTTGAATTTAAACCGCCTAACGACATATTTACAATTCTTGCACCATTATCTGCCGCATAATACAAAGCCTCTGACCAATTCGTATAATAGCCATACGCCATACTGTCCAAACCTTTTAATATCATTAGTTTGCAATTCCAATCAATACCTGCATAACCTATCGAGTTATTTGCGCTAGCTCCAATTATACCTGTCACATTCGTTCCATGGCCATTATCATCTATAGGGTTATTCGTATCATAAGAAAAATTCCAACCATTCACATCGTCTATATAACCATTTTGATCATCATCAATACCATTATTTGGTATCTCTCCATGGTTGATCCATATTCTTTTAACTAATTCAGGGTGATCGAGCTTACAGCCAGAATCAATAACACCTACAATAACCGATGAATCGCCCTGTTCTATTGTCCAGGCATTTTCCATATTTATATCAGCACCAGGTTTTGCTGGTGATAAAGTAAATGAACCATCATTATGTAATCCCCACTGGCGATAAAAAAAAGGATCATTCGGAACTACAGGACCCTGACTAGATCCATTCATACCTCCCTGATAATCAGATTCAGCATATTCCAATAGTCCCGTATTTAAATATTCACTAATCAACGATTTTATATCTGTTCCTAGCGGAAACGAAAGTACATACACTAACCGACCGCTGGTCTTTCCGGTCCTTAATCGTCGTTTGTCTATAACATGATATCTATTACTGATACTATCGATTATCTTACTTCCCGGAATATATAAATCGTGATCATCACCTTTTGGTATTAATTCAATATGTTTGTATTTTATAATTATATGATTGCTTTGATCCTGTGCCAAGGCTTTATAATTATAAAAAGAGAATACAAGAATCCATAAAAAAATAGTCCGATTCATATTATTTATGTTTTAATAAAATAAATATTTGCAAGATTAAATCTAAAAGAAAAGGATCTAACTATATACAATCTCACATTATATTTAATATTCAGATTGTTTTAATATCCTTCATTTATAAATACTTTTATATTTCCCTTAATCCCTTCCAGCAACCTCAGTCTTGCCTGCTTACTGGCCCAGGCGATATGCGGCGTTAAAATCAATCGTCCTTCCTCCTTTAACAACAGTAATGGAGAAGCCTTTGATAAAGGTTCTTTTTCAAAAACATCCAGAGCAGCTGCAGCGATTATATTAGCTGACAATGCTTTTACCAGATCGTCTTCGTTAACAATACCTCCCCTGCCTGCATTTATGAGCATAGCTGTTGGTTTCATTTTTAGTAATTGTTCATATTGAATTAATTTTCTTGTATGCTCGGTCAATGGTGCATGAATACTGATAATATCCGAACTACTCAGTAACTCGTCCAGGGAAACATTTTTATATTCGGCATCCTTATTTTTACCACTAGAGGAATAGTAGATTACCTGCATTTGGAAAGCTATCGCAATAGATGCTACATTTTTTCCTATTTCACCCATGCCGATAATGCCAATGGTTTTACCGGCAAGTTCTTCCAGCCCCGGACCAATATGCGTAAACAGCTTTTGATTGGAATAGGCTCCACTCTTCACATACTGATCATAATAGCTGACGCGATTAAACAACTCAATGATAAAGCCAAACGTTAGTTGTGCAACACTGTTGGTGGAATAGCCCTTTACATTTTTAACAGCAATGTGTAACTCTTCTGCTTTGTTCAGATCAATATTATTGGTTCCGGTGGCAGCTACACAAATGAGTTTTAACTTGGGCAACTCATTCATTAAAGCTGCATCGATTATCACTTTATTGGTAATAACAATATCTGCGTCTTTGCAACGTTTCAGTCTCTCTTCTGCTGAGGTTTCCGGATATAAGATAAGGGTTCCCAGTTCGTTTAAGGATTCCAGTTTGGGCATATCGCCCATGGTTAAGGCGTCTAAGAAAACAATTGTTTTCATACTATCTTTATTTCAATTTAATCTAATATAACATTCGCTGTTAAAGGATGAAGCTTACAATTATTAACTATCGGTCGGACGGGCTGAAAAAGCCGTCTGACCGATTGCGCATAACACTATCTTAAGTTCATGTTAAAAGCTTTTTTAATTTAATCTCTATAATAGTACTGCTAGATATCGGATTATCACCTGCCGTCAGAACGCTTTTTCCGGCGGTCCGACGGCTTAGTCATTTATGCACTATTTTGTGTTTAAATCACTACCGCAAGCTCTTCGGAATTTGTAATTCCGAAGCTAGATAAACAGGATTTGCAATCCTGTTTCAGTATAATGAAGAGATTATAAATCTCTTTAATCTGGGTTCCGGATTGCAAATCCGAAACAGCGTGAATCTTAAAAGCATCCCTTGGAGGGTTTATTAAAACCACATCTGAAGGACACCACGATTCAATCATTCTAAAACGAACCCTCCAAGGGGTAAGCGATTACTTTGCGTTGATCCAATAATACATACCTGTATCACTCACCGCTACTTTAGCTGTATCCATAAGATTTCGTAGAATTTCCAGTACAACTTTCTTATCCAGACCAGTGAATTCCTTTTCGATATCCTCAATGGCAATCTTTTTACTCTGTAGTGTTTGCTGAATCACCATAGCTGCGTGATCATAATATTCTTTGGCCCGATTGTTACGAACACAGCGATCGCATATACCGCAGGGCTTAGAGTCATATTCCCCGAAGTAATTTAATACATACTGCGAACGGCATTCTTCGGTGTGCAATAAGCCTATAATGCATTCTGCATTTTCCTGCGCATGATCTTTTCTGTCTTCCAGCCATTGCAGATCCAATTGAAGCTTTGGAGCATCCTGTCTGGGCATTAAGAAAGTAATCTGCGGTGTATCGCTTGCTTCAATAAAATCAATGAGTCCATGCTGACTCAGAAATTGCAATCGTTTTATTACTTCTGTTTCCGGTGTTAAAGTTGCTTTGGCAATAGAGCTATATGAAAAGTCCATATACGTTGTATACACTTCACCGCCGAATTTACGTAACAAGTATTTAATAAATTCATCGTACTGCGGAAGCTTCAATCTGTATTCATATAACTGTTCATGATTGACTAAAACCTTTAACCTGGGTGGATTATAAAAGGCTTCGCTTAGCTGAAGGATACCTTGCTGCTCCATGCGCTTCAGGGCATTATATACTTCCAGTTTCTGATTATTATATTTCTTACAGAAATCATCCAGATCAAAGGGATAGCTTTCCATGAAACCACTACCAACTGCTAACTGATAATAATTGGCCAATGATTGATATACCCGTCGGATGATTTCTGCCGAAGGATGCGCCTGCACAACACGTTCCAGCAATTCATCTTCATCCTTATTCGTGTGCAATAAAACAGCAAAGGATTTCTGTCCATCGCGCCCTGCCCTTCCGGCTTCCTGGAAATATGCTTCCAGCGAATCGGGAAGATCCATGTGTACCACCAAACGAACATCCGGTTTGTCTACGCCCATACCAAAGGCATTGGTTGCAACCATCACCCGGACTTTATTCTTCATAAAGGCATCCTGTTTGATGTTGCGCTCTTTATGATCCAGACCTCCGTGGTAAAACTCTGCACTGATCTGATTCTTATTTAAAAACGAAGCAATGCGAACGACCTTGGCCCGTGTGCCTGCATAAACAATACACATGCCCGGTGTTCGCTGCAACATCGACAATAAGCGTTTCTCTTTATTCTCTTCAAACAAACAGGAATAAGAAAGATTACTGCGGGAAAAACTTTTTGTAAAGATCTCTGGTGCCTCCAGCTGCAATTGATCGATGATATCATTCATGACCATTTCCGTTGCTGTCGCTGTTAAAGCAATTACCGGTACACCCGGAAGAATGTCCCGAATAGCTGCAATCTCTCTGTAAGCCGGTCTGAAATCATGCCCCCATTCGGAAATGCAATGCGCCTCATCTACCGCAATGATCCTGATGTTCATTTTCTGAACACGTGTGATAAACAAGTCTGATTTTAACCTCTCCGGGGAAACATATAATAATTTAATGGAACCATAAATGCAGTTGTCAAGGGCAATATCCACCTCTGAACGTCTCATGCCTGAATGAATGGCAATGGCCAAAATTCCTTTACGTTTCAGTTGCTCTACCTGATCTTTCATCAAAGCAATCAGCGGACTGATAACCAACACCAGTCCATCCTGTGCTAGAGCCGGAACCTGATAACAAACAGACTTTCCTCCTCCCGTTGGCAGCAAGGCTAGCGTATCATTTCCCGATAAAACAGATTGGATAATTTCTTCCTGTAAAGGTCTGAATGTGGAGTAACCCCAATATGTTTGTAAAATATTGTGAATAGACTCACTCATAGCAGAAGGTATTTAAACAATGGATCCGTCCTGCATAACTACTTTACGGTCGGACAGATTGGCAAGCTTTTCATTGTGGGTTACAATCACAAAAGTCTGATCGTATTTTGCTCTCAGATCAAAAAATAACTGATGGAGTTCTTCTGCATTCTGTGAGTCAAGATTGCCGCTTGGTTCATCGGCAAAAACAATCAGTGGTTCATTAATTAAGGAACGTGCCACCGATACCCGTTGCTGTTCTCCACCTGACAGCTGATTGGGATAATGTGTTAAACGATGACCCAAACCAAGAAAGGTTAGTAATTCCTTTGCACGGTTCTCGGCATCTTTCAGCGAACGCTTTCCGATCATGGCAGGTAATAATACATTTTCAACGGCCGTAAATTCCGGCAGCAGATTATGAAACTGAAATATAAAGCCAATATGGTGATTCCGGAAACCGGATAATGTCTTATCGTTCATGGCAGAGATTTCCTTGCCGTCAATTTCAACCCAGCCTTTATCCGGCTTGTCCAGCGAACCCAGAATATGCAACAACGTACTTTTACCTGCACCCGAGGCACCTATAATCGAAACTACTTCTCCTTTTTTTACAGAGAAATCGATCCCTTTCAATACATCTACTTGTCCGTACTTTTTGTGTATATCCCCAGCCTTCAGAATTTCCTGCATAAAATGATATTCATTGATTGTTTAAAGATAAGAAAAAAAGTGGTATGGGGTAAGGGCGAATTGCATTCGCCCGATTTTTTAGTAAGGCGAATGCAATTCGCCTCCACGCAATTCGCCCACACAATGATCAACTATAAAATCTATCATCCACCCATTTTGCTGGATTGTTGATAATATAATTGGAAATATTATTATATGCCCTTGCATCCCGGATAATGTGTTCATAGTAATTGCGATGCCATACGCAATCAATTGTATTATCCAATGATTTTATTTGTTTGGTAACCGCCGATTTATATCCACGAACAATGGCCCCGATGGTATTGGATGGTGACCGTAGGGGCGAATCGCATTCGCCCTGTTTGATATTGGGCGAATGCATGACCAAGGGCGAATGCAATTCGCCCCTACGGTTTTCGCCATCGTATTTTTGGGGCGAATGCAATTCGCCCCTACGATCATTCGTGATAATTATGATGCCGTGTATATGGTTTGGCATGATGATAAAAACATCCAATACCACATTGGGTCGGATTTGCGGTGTTTTTAACCATTCGTTGTATGCGATATTACCGGCATCGGTTAATATCATTTTATCGTATTCCACACGACCAAATAAACATTGTCTGTTTTTGGTGCAGATGGTTATAAAATAGGCTCCTGCCTGCGCATAGTCGTATCCATTCAATCGGATGGATCTCCGACGATGGATAATGGGATTGTATGTCATTGGTAAAAATTTAGCTGATTTAATCCCGCAAATGTAAGGGGTGAGATTGAAACGTTTATATGTACATACACATTAAAATTTCTTTTATCCTGAAGAGCAAATCGTTCCCTCTGCACGCGTGAGGGATAGCAGTGGAAATCCTTTTGCGAGGCACGAGCAAAAGATTGGAACGGATAGCCCGACCCCATGTGCTGGAACGGGCTGTACCGGGATATTTTTCGTTTCTGCACATGGGGGCACGCCCAAATAGTTCCTAAAGGTATTGATGTGGGTTCATAAACAGGATTTTAGAGGAAATCGGGCCTATTTGGGCAAATTATCCACCACGTGTATTAAATTCTATTAGTATTTGAATTTAACTGCTAAAACAAGTAGATTCGTGCATTGACCCTAAATCACTAAGATCATTAAATTACATATTTAGAACTATGAATATTCACGAGTATCAAGCGAAGGAAATTCTCAGGAAATACAAAGTTAAAATCGGAGAAGGCATTTATGCGGATTCCCCTGAAACAGCTGTTGATGCTGCCAAGAAATTAAAAGAATTAACCGGAACAGATATCTACGTTGTAAAAGCGCAGATTCATGCTGGTGGTCGTGGTAAGGGTAAATTTGTTGGTACAGAACACCGTGGTGTAATGATTGCCAAAACATTTGATGAGGTAAAAGAAAAAGCCAAACAAATGTTGGGTAATACATTGGTAACGATTCAGACTGGCCCATCGGGTAAAGTGGTGAGCCGTTTGCTTGTTGCGGCAGATGTGTATCAGAAAGGTGCTTCTGAGCCGAAAGAATTATACTTATCTATGCTGCTTGATCGTGGAACCGGTCAGGATGTGATCATTGCTTCTACAGAAGGTGGGATGGATATTGAAGAAGTGGCGCATAGCACACCTCATTTGATTACAAAAGAATTTGTAGATCCTGCTGTTGGTCTTCAGGGATTTCAGGCACGTAAAATTGCTTTTGGTCTTGGCTTAAAAGGCAATGCATTTAAAGACATGGTAACGTTTGTTACGCGTTTGTATGATGCCTATAAAGGATCTGATGCAGCCATGATTGAAATCAATCCGGTATTGAAAACATCTGACGATCAGATTTTAGCGGTAGATGCTAAAATATCTATTGATGATAATGCATTATACCGTCACCCGGACTTGGCTGCTTACCGTGATGTAACAGAAGAAGATCCATTGGAAGTAGAAGCAGCAGAAAGTCATTTGAACTATGTGAAGCTTGACGGTAACGTTGGCTGTATGGTAAATGGTGCCGGTCTTGCAATGGCAACTATGGACGTTATTAAATTAGCTGGTGGTGAACCTGCTAACTTCCTTGACGTAGGTGGTGGCGCAAACGCTAAAACGGTTGAAGCTGGTTTCCGTATCATTTTAAAAGATCCAAACGTTAAAGCTATCCTTATCAATGTATTTGGTGGTATTGTACGTTGCGACCGTGTTGCAAATGGTGTGGTAGAAGCCTATAAAAACATCGGCAATATCAGTATTCCTATCATTGTTCGTTTACAAGGAACAAATGCGGAAGAAGGTGCTAAAATCATTAACGAATCTGGCTTAAAAGTACGTTCGGCTGTGATTCTGAAAGATGCTGCTAAACTGGTAACAGAAGCTTTGGCTAAGTAATTTCCGTAACAAGAAGATATAAAGCGCTGGATATTTTTATTCAGCGCTTTTTTTTGGAGTAGTTGTTAGGTGTCAGGTATTAGTTTCCAGTTGTTAGGTACTAGTTTTGAGACGGGGAACTGTATTGCCGTGACTTCTAGGGTGGTTGTCCGAAAAGGCACAACCACGGCGAGTTTAGTGCGAGTGAAAAGGCTGAATCACGACGGGATTCTTTCATATTCTAAGGATAGTGGGCTGTTGGTCGTTGACACAACAGCGGTAACATTTGTGCACAGGTATAATTCGTTGAGTTCATTAATTTTCTATTTAAGATTCTTTTTAAAATAACCATACAGATTATGAAAGTCGGGGATAAAGTACATGTTGAAGGATATGAGGGTTTGGGTGAAATTATTGCCCTTAAAGGAAATACCGCTGAGGTAGCCATGGGTCTGTTGAAGATGAAAGTTAAAACAGAGAACCTTACGGTTACGGATGAGGAAGATGAATGGGAAGAAGATGAGCCTTCGCATTATACCGTTGATACCAAAGAGAAAATGCAGAACTTTCAGTTTGAGCTGGATATTCGCGGTAAAATGAAGGATGAAGTAATTACGCTCTTAACAACCTGGGCAGATGATGCCATTTTAATCGGGGTTGATAAAGCAAAGATTATCCATGGCAGAGGAAATGGTGTGTTAAGAGACACCGTACGTTCCTTTCTGAGAAAATATAAAGAAGTAGAAAAAGTCGCTAACGAAGAAGGCAGCTGGGGAGATGGTGCAACGATAGTGGTTTTCAGGAACACATAGTCTGCGACGGAGCTCCGTAAGGGCGAATTGTATTCGCCCGGGGCAGATGCGATCTGCCCTTACTACGGCAAGGGTGGCTCTTTTTAGTAGGGCGAATGCAATTCGCCCCAACGGCCCCAACCCGCCTATATAAACAAAAAAGGACCCCACCGTCTGTGAGATCCTTTTTGTACTTTTTAAATAATCAGGCTAACCGACCAGCAGGTTCTGGACAGGCCAAAAACTACTGGTACAATTAACCCTCTCTACTACCCAAATCTTAAATGTCTTTGTAATAGCTTTCCTATTACTCTAGCTGATCTGATACAAATATACAGCAATACCTATTCACAATCTTGTACTATAATACTTTAATTTTGAACTATTGTCCGTTCTTTCAACAAGAATAAATAGACAAAATACTATAAATTAACCTATTAATAAATAATGGTGACCAAAAGCAGTATTTTTGATTCTGTTTTATTAAAGAAAAAGTTTTAGAATGCACAAAAATAATACACAAGCTTTTTTACAAAATAAACGGGATTTAGCTACTCGATACTTCCTTTCTTAATTCAGAGCTTTACCCTACTATGGAAGATTAATGCTTGAAATACAAAATTGTACTAAACCTCTACCCCGTCCTGATACTCGGAAGGCGACATGCCGAATTGTTTAGTGAAACTACGGGTAAAATACGAAGGACTATTAAACCCTACATCAAAAGCAACCTGGGCAATACTAACCTTGCGTTGTCTTAAAAGTTCCAGACTCTTTTTCAAACGAATGGTGCGGATAAACTCATTTACCGATAAACCTGTCATACTTTTTACCTTATCATACAATAAGGTACGACTCATACCGATGGCGCGACATAAAAATTCTGCATTGATTTCCGGGTTCGTAAGGCTTTCATGAATAATGTTAATTAATTTATTCATAAACTCCTGGTTCAGTGGATTATCTAAAATCAACTCAGCTGCATTATCGGCCTTCTGAAATCTATTTTGAAGCTCCGTCTTTCGTGCAATCAGGTTTTCAATACGTTTTAATAAGATCAGGTCATTAAACGGCTTGGCTATATATTCATCTGCCCCCGACTTCAGACTGCGCAGTTCAATTTCAGGTCCGGTTTGCCCAGTAATAACAATACAGGTAATGTGAGAAGTCAGTGGATTTGATTTTACCTTTTCACACAATTCAAAACCATTCATACGTGGCATATTCAGATCGCAGATAATAATATCCGGCAACCAGGTTTCCATTAATTTAAGTGCCTGGTGAGCATCGGGTGCATCGGCCAGTACAAAATAATGCTTCAACGTATGCATTAAATGAAAACGCAAAGCCTCATCATCGTCAATAATCAATACACGCAGGTTTGCATAGGAGGCATTCAGCAATGGCGGTCGTTCTCCATCAAACGACTGATCCAGGAAGGATACCGGCACATTCGGGATCGTTTCCCCTACCCCTTTAATCAAGGCAATGGTAATCGTTGTTCCAAAATCCGTTTCGCTATCTACTTCAATGTATCCATTATTAATCAGCGTAAATTCCTTCACCAGCATTAAACCCAACCCCGTGCCGTAATCCGTTTGTTTGGATTGATACAATTCACCCGACATATCGGTCAGTTTAAGAATCTGTTCTTCATCCAAACCCGGACCAGCATCAATCACCTCAATACCGATAAAGTTCTTATCCAGTTCTCGTAGGGAAATCCGCACTGTTGAACCCTTTGGTGCAAACTTTATAGCATTGCTGATCAGATTACGCACAATCGTCAGCAGCATATTTTTATCTGCCAGTACATTGATATGCGATGCACAATCGTTCACCAGCAGAATGTTTTTTGCCGTAGCCTGGGAGTTAACCAACAGCACACATTCCTCCACCACATTGCGTACATTTGTTTCCTTGATATCCGCTTCAATATCCCCCTTTTGCGAACGGGCCCAGTCGAGCAAATTAATAGCCAGGGAATACAAACCCGAAGATGATTTTTTCAGGTGCTCCAACATTTCGTTTCGCTCCAGCACTGTCAAATCATCAATATGATCGTATACCTGATCCGATAATACCTTAATTGCATTCACCGGATTTTTAATATCATGGGCAATGATGGAGAAAAATTTATCCTTCGTAGCATTCAGTTTGTTCAGCTCCCTGTTCTTATGTTCCAGCACATTCTTCTGGTTAATGATCTCCTGCTGTTGCTGCGTAATCTGTTCATTGTTTTCAGAAAGCAGGTAATTGTTTTTCTCCAGCAGGTCTTTCGCCTTTTCAATTTCCAGGTTACGCGATTGCAGGTATACATTCAGTTCGCTTAACTCAGCTGTACGCAGCTTCACTTCTTTTTCTAATCGAATGGTATTGCGGATTACCTGACGCGTACGTACATAATAAACACCAAACAAAATAGACATACTAAAGATCACCGCAAGTGTTCGGAACCACCAAGTCTCCCACCAGGGCGGAGAAATAATCAGCACAATCGATGTACCTGTGTTATTCCAGTAACCATCGTTATTGGATGCCTTTACCCGAAAGGTATAGGTACCAGGCTCTATATTGGTATAAGAAGCAAAACGTTTATGAGCATCTACATATACCCAATCCCTATCTACACCTTCCAGCATATAGGCATATTTGTTCTGCAAAGGTGCGGTATAATCCAGGGCGGCAAACTCAAAGGTGAAATCGTTTTCATCGTACAGCAGGTCAATCTGCTTCAGCAAATATACCGGCTCCTTCAGAATCGTGTGTTCATTATAGGTATCCCCCAAATCAAGCGATTTATTAAACAGAGAAAGCCCCGTAATGCGCACTTCCGGAAGCCTGGCATTGATATGAATATTACCCGGCACCACATAATTCAGGCCATCAATACCGCCAAACAGCATATTGCCGTGTTTCAGTTTCAGGAACGCACCTACTTCAAATTCATTGTTCTGCAAACCATCATTCACATCAAAATTGCTGAAGGTCTTTTTCAGATCATCAAAGCGCGATAAGCCATTGTCCGTGCTCAGCCAGAAATACCCTTCAAAGTCCTGTACAATCCCAAAGATGGAGTTGCCCGGCAAGCCATCCTTCTGTGTATACAAACGGTATTCCTTCTTCTCAATATTCGTAATCTGGCACAGACCCGCAGCCTCCGATCCAAACCATATATTACCCCGATAATCTTCGTAAATGGATTTAATATTGTTAATACTTTTAGAAACGTTAGCCGTATGCGCCAGCGTAAAAGGTACAAAGCGATCACCCGCCCTATCGTAATAACACAAACCATCCTTGGTACCCAGCCAAACCCTGTTTTTGGAATCCACCATTACCACCTGCACCCGGCTATCGGGCAAGCCATTGGCTTTATTGTTATAGGGATAATTTTTAAAATGCCCGGTGTGCGGATCGTATACATCCAAGCCCTCGTCCAGTGTACCTATCCAGATCTTGCCATCCTTATCTTCTGCCAGCGACCAGATATTATAATGCGGTATGGTATTGGCAGATTTTTTAGAAGAACCCACCGTAAACTGCTTCACCTTTCCAGTAGCAGGGTCAAACAGTGATAAACCCGATCCATAACTGCCGATCCATAACTTCCCATTGCGGTCCAGCAGCAGCGATTTCGGTATATTCGTTTTCAGTGCCGAATTACTTTTGGAATAAACCATAATCTTCCCCGTGCGCGTATCCAGCAGGTTCAATCCGCCCCCATCCGTACCGATCCAGACTTTATCGTTGCCTGCATCCTCCAGGGCAATGACAAATTTGTTGGACAAGCGATAGCCTGGCTTGCCTTTATCGTCAATCAATTGAAATTTCTTGGCGTACTTTTTATATATATTCAGACCGCCTGCATAGGTGCCGATCCAGATAATATCCGGTTTGGTTTCATAAATGGAAAACACTGCGTTTCCATTCAGCGACTTCGGGTTCATAGGATCATTGCTGATGTGCTCAAACTCGTCCCTGTGGGCATGATAGCGAAACAAGGCATTACCATCTGTACCCACCCAAAGAATACCTCCCGAATCCATAAACAAACTTGATATCATATTCGTCTCCGACATACCTCTAGCAGACGTATATTGTTTCAAACTGCCTGTAGCAATGGTATACAGGAACAAACCATCGCGCTCCGTACCGATCCAGATTTCATTATCCTCCGTCAACAACAATACACCACCACGATTCAGCAATACCAAGCTTTCCTGATTTTGAGTTATGGTAATATTATTTAAAAACAGTTCCGTTCTGGGGTCAAATTTCAGCAGCTTGTTCCCAACACCAAATATCCACAGCATGCCTGCCTTATCTTCCACAATAGAGGAAACATAAGCGCCGCGCTGTTGATCCGGCAACGAGTAAGACGGCAAGGAATAATGCTTAAGGGTATTGGCAACCGGGTCAAAGCGGTCAAAGCCCGATAGTGTGCCGATCCAGATATAGCCTTTGCTGTCCTGCATCATGGTCACAATATTATCGTCGGACAAGGCCGAGTTAGCGGTATTATAGCGGGTAAAGTTCTCCTGGCTGCGGTTATACTTGCAAAAGCCTTTAAAGCGTAAGCCTATAAATAGATCACCTGCTTTGGTTTCCAGCAGGCAGCGTATGTAATCATCGTTCAGGGAGGTAGAATCGGTGCTGGAATAATTGTAGGCTTTAAAATTATAACCATCATAGCGCACCATTGCATTGCGGGTACCAAACCACATAAAACCGTAGCGATCCTGCAAAATAGCATTTACTGTATTGTTGGGCAAGCCATCGTTGCGGTTAATATGATCAAACTCAACAAGCTGCGCAACAGCCTGCCGGGCAAAAAACACCAGTACTAATTGGGGTAGCAGAAAACGCAGATAAGCGGTAATACGTTTTCGTTGGTTCGGGAACATGCAAACTATTGTAAAATAGAAATTAAATGTAACCAGAAATTGTTGGATTTAAAACAGAAAAGGGAAAAAGGAAATCACCCCTCCAGGGGTTTAATCACTATATCAGTACCATTTTAAATATCAGCGAAGGATCCCTGAAGGCCTGGAGAGTTTTTATTTTACATCTTCCCGATACATTCCCCAATGCTACATTACATGAAGTTTATTGTGATATTTCAATTATTACGCTAGTTTTGCAGTCCCTTTTGCACCCGTTGTATAATGGATAGTATCTCAGATTCCGGTTCTGAGGGTAGGGGTTCGAATCCCTTCGGGTGCACTTTTGTTAGGTCAGGCTTTATGTCTGACCTGCTTTTTAGAAATTCCAAATCACAAAATCCAAATTTCAAAATGTGATGGTTTTGCAGATTTGTTTTTTAATGTAAGGCGAATGCAATAATGTAATTTAAAAAAAGGCGAATGCAATTCGCCGCTACGGGGTTTCCATTGGAATTTGTTTTTTGAAATTTGTGATTTCTAACAGGGCGTGCCCCTCTTGCGCCTTCTCCTTTCCATCATTCCAAAACATTTGCAAGCGCAATCGGGTCGGGCTGCTTTGGGCTACACTAGCGCTCCGGCCACGGCTGTTTAGTTTTGTGTACTATTAATACATTCGTTTGCCGTGGCTACCCCGTCGCATCCCTCACGCGGGCGGCAGGGCGTAACTCAGGGATACGTTCTCTATCAAAAAAAGATCTTAAAAGATTAGATGGCGAATTCAAGGGCGAATACAATTCGCCCATACAGTACAAGACACACTTGTCATTTTTCCTTTTTCATACACTCCCCATACACTCCCCATACACTATCCATACTTAGGCCATACACTATCCATACATGAAGTACTATTAGTGGTTAAACTGTTCGTTCCATGCTTTACATAAAACCAAAATACTTTAGTCTTGCAAAAAAGGCATAACCTCTTCCTTATCCAGACCAGTATAAATGCAAAATTCATCAATGGTAATAAAGCTTTCCGATGTTTTATTTAAACTTTTTTTAATTCGTTTCAACAGGTTACGACATGCTTTTTCTTTTTTACCGGTTATCCGTTGAATGTCCTTTTGGTAAACAATGATCCTCTGTGTCCCTTTCATTCCTTAGCGTTCATGTGAATTCATATTGATTTATAACTGACGTAAAATTGCATAATAATTTAATGCAGCCCATGAAAACACGTGCAATGTTATCCTGTGTATTCTCCACAAAACTCACTATTCGCAGTATATGTAAGAGTAATTGAAAGAGTTGATGGAAGAGTAATTGGAAGAGTTGTTTTTAGTTACGAGTTTCAAGGTACTAGTTTCTAGACCTAGTAACTATAAACTGATAACTAGCAACTAATAACGAACAGCTTGTTTCATAATGTATTGGTTAAGTATGTTTCACTAATTAAAAACAATTACCAAAATGGCAAAGCAAAACAGCTTATTGAAAATTCAGGGTACTATCGGTGGAATGACTTTCTACCATACTCAAGACGGTAACCTTGTAAGAGAAAAAGGTGGGGTAAGTAAAAAGCGTATTGCCAATGATCCAGCCTTTCAGCGTACTCGCGAGAATGGGCAGGAATTTGGGATGGCTGGTAAATCGGGCAAGATGGTGCGTGATGCTATCCGCAGCTTTATGCAGAATGCTTCCGATAGTAAAGTGACTTCCCGATTAACTCAGATTATGAGTTATATCGTAAAGGAGGACAAGTTCAGTGAACGTGGATTGAGAAACGTAGCAACCGGTATTAAAACACCGGAAGGCAAAGCTTTTCTGAAGAACTTCAATTTCAATAGTCAATCCCTACTTGGCAGTGTTCTTTTCAGACCTATTATTCTTGATCCTGCAAGAGGCACAGTATCCATTAATAGCCTGGAACCAAAAAATCACATTGCCGCTCCATCAGGTGCGACGCATGTTTCATTCCGGACAGCTTTTGCAACTATTGATTTTGCAACAGGGGAATCTTTTGTAGAATTTTCGGAACCATCGAATATTAAACTCGATGCGAATCTGACAACCGTTCAATTGGTTCCAGATGATGTTCCAACCGTAACAACAGAAACTACTTCTCTGTATTTTCTTTTAATGGAATTTTTCCAGGAGGTAAACGGCAGGCAATACTCATTAAAGGATGGTTCATTTAATTGCCTGGAGATTATTGAGGTATTATGATGGAACTGACTTTGCTTAGAACCTATAACCAAGGCAAAGGAACCAACGGAGACCTATGGTTGGCAGATACGCTTATCTGCCATACCATAGAGCTTCCATGGCTCCAGAACAAGCTAAATGTGTCTTGTATCCCTGAAGGTAATTATCATCTGAACCGATGCTTCAGTAAGAAATTTGATTGGCACTTAAGCTTAAGTGCTGTAAAAGGCAGAAATCTAATTTCAATCCATGAAGCTAATGATGCCATGAAGGAACTCCGAGGTTGCATTGCTCCGGTTACTGAATTGCTGAGACCAGGCAATGGACTTGGTTCAGAGAAAGCTATGAAAAAGCTTACAGGTTTACTCTTTCCTGTATTGAAAAAAGGAGAAAAAGTAGTCTTAACCATTAAAAAAAATCCCTTTCACTATGAATGTAGTACAGCGAGTAAAAGCGCCCACACCAAAGTTCTTTAGAATCTTAAGAACCATAGGAATCAGTCTGGCAGTTGCTGGAGGAACACTTATGTCCTCTCCCATTACTTTACCAACAAGCATAGTCGCAGCAGGTGGCTATATTGCTGTGGCAGGCTCAGTATTGACAGCGGTAAGCCAAACGGCGGTTGAAAAACCAAAAGAAGATGAACCCGACTGCGAACAATAACGGCACTATCATCTGTACCATTGGAGGGACGCTGTTAAGCGTCCTTTCCAATATTCAGTCGGATGATATCATTAAAACGTCTGTTTTGGCTGCTGTGGGAGCTATGGTAAGTTTTGGAGTTTCATGTGGACTTAAGTGGATAGGGAAAAGCTTAAGGCGGAATACTTAAAGCCTAAGGCAGGTTTGCCCTGGTTGTGTGTTTAGCCCGTCAGGATAATTATAAAATGATCTGATCATAAACGGGCGACACCAACCAGTAATAAATTCCAAATAACAAAAAACAAATTCCAAAGGGTGAAGGCTTTAAACGTATATTGGAATTATCATCCACTAACTAATCATTTAAGTCACCATTGGTTGTGTCAACGACCAATAATAATTTAATTACAAAATCTAACACCAGTCTATAGGAATTACTAGACTGGTGTTTTTTTATTTACTACTCTAATCCTATAATTTTCCTTCAATACTTATAATATCTTTCACATTAAAACTATACGCTTTACATTTTGTATTTTTCTTTCTGAAAACAGGATCTATATATTCTGGAATTATATGGATCATACCTTCATTAACCGAATCTGTAAAAGCTAATCTGCCTATCATATAAAAAACAAGGTCATCACTAAGATCATCTATTGCATGAAAGAGAACCGGATGATCGTCATCACACATTTCCATTCCAAGTTCAGGAGTTATGAAAAGGTGAATGGTTTTATAAGATTTCAATGAGTATAGGTTCATAGTTGTCATTTTTTGAATTTTGTAAAGACTGGCGCCAGTGGGGGGAAACATTTGACAGCATAGCATGGCACACACAGCCTTAAGCTTTAGGCCTTCTACCTTAAGCCTACTTCCTCTTATCCTTCGAACTAGCCTCAAAGGAAACCAGGTTAAACATTTCCCTAAGTCTGCTTCGTACCCTGTTACCATAAATATCTTCCAATTCTTTTGCTTTTAAATTAGTGGTGAGATGTGTCTTCATGCCATTTGAAATAAACAGATCATACCTGCTTAGCAATACTTCAACCATTACATTACAATCGTTGCCAAAATACTTCAGGGTATTTTCAGTACCCAGATCATCAAAGCACCAGGTACGGGGCACCTTCTGCCCTTCTCTGTTGACGAAAGATAAATAACTGTAATTATTTAATGCGGAGTAACCGTTTGAAATGAAATCATAGCTCACTTCCCTGCATGATTTGATCTGATAACGATCTTTGGGTGGATTGATTAAATTAATCAGTTTCATCAAAGACGTTTTTCCGCAACCAATGGGGCCAGATAAGAGAAGCCCTTTGTTGAGATCAATGTTATGCCGTTTGGCATTGTTGACATCGCGAATGGTATACACCAGAACCTTGTAAATGATTTCATAGTCTGTAGAATCAACAACAAATGATTCTCCAAGTATATTTTTGCCTTGTTCATTCAGAAAGCTTATGCATTCATCAAAATCTATAATTTCAGTACTTGACATATTTTCAGTTTTTATGTTTGTTTTCATTTGTTTTTTTGATCTGTTAAAGTGGTTCTGAATAATCTTTGTTTTGATTTACATGTAAGTCTCCGGCCTTTGCTTTTTCCGGTTCGGTAGGTCTATTTCCAATTTGATGAAAGTTGGGACTAAACAACACCCATTTCTGTGCTGCGGCTTTCCAATCCTACACAGGATTATTGCTATTCCCCATTATCCAACCATTTGCCTGGTAGTGACAGAAAAATTTTTCTGCCTCCATTTCGGCCCAATTATTTTCTTTAAAAAAAATTAAAACATCATTTTTTTCGGGTGCATTTTCATGTTTAAAAATTTGTGAATGTTTATTAAGGTTTATATTATATAGTAGTTTTCCATCTACTGTTCCATCTACTGTTCCATTTTTTGGATAACTACTTATCCAAGTACTATTACAAAAATTGGATAAGCTAACATGACTTCCATAGACAGGATTGTTCGAGGATTGGTATTGAATATAACCCCAATCATGTAGTTCTTTAATATTTTTGGTATAAGTAGTTATCGAACGTATACGTGATGCGCGCATGATTTCTGTTCGGTTGATCTGAACAGGGTTTACAAAACGATTCAAATTCCATTGATGAAACAATGCCATGTACAAGGATACATGGTTTGGCAATAATCTGTCATCATCGTAAATGAGTTCAAATGCCCGATTCAGGTGCTTAATGTAATTCATAGGGATTGTAACTTTTAGTTAAAAGATTATGGTTGCTGTATTCTTGAGCCCAGATATAAAAACAACGGTCGTAAAAATGAAGGCGCAAAGGCATATTGTCAATACATAGTTCTATGTATTTTTGATAAAAAAAACATGTATTTTATATGTAGTTACCACCTACATAGTTTCTACATATATTTTATAATTTACTGAATATTACCCATCGAATAATATTAAAAGATTTTAATGTAAACATGTTTAAACATAAGAACACATCAAACGGAATAAATAAATTTGTCTTATGACAATTTTAAAATCATACGAAGCGATTTAAATATGATAACCATAGGGTTATCATTCATTATATTTTTTTCATACATTCATTATTGTACCATACCTTCTCATTAGCTAGCTTTGCAGGCTATACGGATACCACAACCAGCAAGGCCTGTATCCCATTGTTTCATTATTACTTTTCAGCCGCAACATGATTAAAGCTTCGTATTCAGACAAACTATTGGTGGTCGATATCCTAACGGAATCCTTTGATACCAATAAGAGTGTCAATTTTGTTATTAAAAAAGATGCACACAGAATAAAGCATATCCGACAGCTGATGGAATATGCTTTTGAAATTTCTTTTTTATTCGGAGAAGTATATATATCTGAAGATAAAAAGGGATGTGCCTTAATATTATACCCCGATAAAAAAAGGAACAATATTAAAAGCATTTTAATGGATTTAAAACTGGCATTCCAATGCATCGGTATACACAGAATAACTACTATATTAAAGCGCGAAGCATCCATTAAAAAGCATCACCCTAAAGAACCAATTACGTATTTATGGTTCATTGGCGTAAAACCCGAAAATAAAAGAAAAGGAATCGGCACAAGGCTATTAACAGACATCATACTGGTGAGTGACCGGATGAAGCGATCTATTTATCTGGAAACATCAACCCTCGCAAACATTCCCTGGTATGAGGGTTTTGGTTTAAAAACATTTCAGAAACTTGAGATTGGATATACATTATTTCTAATCAAAAGGGATTATGCTGGTTGATTTGTATTTCTTAGGAACAGAAATGCATTTGGCCGTTTTTTGTATTGCCTTGTTGCAATTTGTATTTCTGTGTTTTCAGACCCTATATTTCCTTGCTCGGCCAACGGATTTAAAACGCTTATGGATCATACTATTGGTGTTTTTCACCTTGTATTATAATTGTGTGAGTGGATTTCTTCCTGATCCGAGAATTCATATACCAATACTCTTCCAAAATATTCTAGCGTACTCAGGTGGTGTATTTGTATCCATGTATATCCCTTTATACATATACAAAGTATATCAGTTAAATGATTTACGGTTTTATGCGTATTGGGGCACCTTACTATTCTTATTATTGCCCTTTATTGTTTGCTTTATTGGTACCTATTGGCTATTCGGGGATCTGGATCTGAGTCGAAAACTGGTTGTTATTATTCCTTTCTTATATGCCATTAGTTTTATCAACCATTTGCAAAAAGCTTTTCGTAATAAATACGAATCACCAGACAAAGAAATGAAAACAGAAATCGCTGGAGTTTATGCCGCAGTTGTTTTCTGGATATCCTTACCTATTATTGTTTATATAGACGGAAGCCAGCTTATTGAAAATGGATTTGCAAATTCAGGTTTTATCATACTTTTTACGCTATATGTAAAAAGTTTTATTCGGGAATCCAGAAAGGAATATTCAAGCTTAATTACGTACCAGCAACAAATAAAAATATATGAGGAAGAAATTAAAAATAAGGAACAACAGATTGAAATTGCCTTTGAAATTGTTTGCGAAGAGTTTGATTTAACAGAAAGAGAAATTGAAATTATCCCCTTACTTGCCAAAGGTCTTACCCATAAATGTATTGCCGATCAACTGTCCATTTCCGAAAAAACGGTGAGTAGACATATTGCTAATGCATATCAGAAAACAGGCGTAAATAAGAAAGCAGATTTATTGAAGAAACTAAACTACATTGAAAAATAATGATTCTTCTGTATTAATACGGATGCCAATAAACTAAATCATTAACATGTGATAATACGGAATAAAATAATAAGCTGTAATATTGCAATGATATTAGAAGTTTATAATTCACAAACAGCTTCAGGAATTGACCGTTCTTAGAACTTAATACTTAAAACTTTTACCATAGCTTGTCGAAAGACCAAAGGCTGCTGTAACCTCCCAAGTTGCGCAGCCTTTTCTGTTTTAAGAAAAATGAATTTTGCCTATTAATAAATCCTGATTATCTTACTACCTAATTATATATTCATATTTTATTCATTCGAAAACAAATCAAAATAATAATCATGAAACTAATTTATTCTATATTTTTATTATTGGCACATTTAACTAGTTTGGGGCAAACAACATCAACAAAAGATAGCCTGGCAAAGTATAAAATAACGAGGGAAAGTACGGTAGCCATTGAGTATGAAAATGACCAACAAATTAAAAAAAAATATACTGAAACGATTTATGATGAATTTGGTCATTGGATAAGCAGCGTGTATTACGATGAAAATAAAAAAATAACTTCATTTGCTTTATGCCATATTTCAAAAGACCGATCAATAGAAAAAATAGAGCAATATAATAAAGACAGTACATTAAGCTCAACATCAATAAATATAGAGGATGCTATTAGAAAGCGAAACAATCACTATGTCATAAGAAATGGGGACACATTAATTGAAGAGATAATGTATTATGACCAATATGGTTTTGATAGTATCATATTTTCAAAATTTGGAAAAAACGGAAAATTTATAGTTTCAGGCGAATGGAATTACGATAAATCAGGAAAGTTATTAGACGATAAATTCTCCACACAAACATATACACCTGATAAAAGTAAATATGTTGAAGATACAATTAACAATTGTATTACTAAGTACATTTCTAGCAAAAAAATAAGTAAAACTTGTACTAATAAAAATGAGATTATCGAATATTTATATGTGGAAGGAACTACTGGATATGCTTATGGTATTGCATTCAAGCATTTTGCAGGGGGGAGATGTATTAGACGATATAATAATATTGGACTTGAAACAGAAATAATTAACGAGGATAAAAAAGGGAAATTGCTTGCTCATGTAACCATTGAATACAAATAATGAAAGGCTACATTAACTAATAAACCCCAAAACCATCCAATGAAATTTTTACCATTTGAAAATATTACCTACAAAAGCAAATTAAGCAAAGAGGAAATCATTAGTCTGCTTGCAGAACAAGTGGAACCTGAAAGATCCATTTTTTCTTTTAGTCTAAAAGAAAGAATGAAGCCATACGAAGGAGCAATTATAGAGAATACATTTAATATTAAAAGAATATCTAATCGAAATTCCTTTGTACCAATTATCCGTGGTGAAATACTAGAAGAAGAAAATGGAACTACTATAAAAATAACCAGCAGCATTCAAACACCAATTATCATATTTTATTTGGTAATTTTTTGGTTTCTCTTTAGTACTATGCCATCTATATTTGCAAGCACATATGATCCAAGATCGATGGCACCATATATGATCTTTCTATTCTTTTATCCTGCAACAATGATAGGGTTTAAATATGAAAGTAATAAATCCAAGAAATTTTTGAAAGCCTTATTTGAAACAGAGATACTAAAGGATCAACAAATAAAACGCTTTCCGGAAAACTCTACTGGTGATTTTTACACAGAATATGGCATTTGTTTAGCTTGTGGTGCACCAGAGGCTGAAGCTCCGGATTTAATTGGCCATTCTTCCGGTAATTATAATCACTGTTATTTTAAAAGACAGCCTCAAACAGAAGAGGAAACAGAGAGAGCTATTAATGCTGTTGCTGTTTCCTGTGTTTCCGGATTACGATATGGCGGTAAGGATGAGAAAATACTAAAACGCCTCTACGAATTAGGGGAAGAAGATCAATGCGATCATAAATTGTCTTAATACTAATTCCCCAACTCTGTACTTAGTACTCCGTACTTCTTCCCCATCCGCCATATCTTGCAAAAATCCTTAAGACATACATATCCGAAGCTATGTCGGTAAAGTTATCAGGTAATAAATATGAATTGATCGCATCAAACAATTGATCGTATTGAACACTTAACAAAGGTTATAATTTTACTCATTTCTCTCCCTATTATTATTGTCAATTAAAAAAAGTAGTATCTTTGACACGCTACACTTATCAAATTATTTATGGTGAAATTACCTAATATACGGTCCAAACAGAAGATCCTGGACGGGCAGACGGATGAAAGTTCCCAGACCTATCGAAGCACCGCTTTGGTGAGTGTAGCAGTGACCTGTCCTGTTTTTAAAATCATTATTAATCCAAATCCATTGTTTAATGCTACACTCAAATGGTCAAGGTGCAAGTCTGGATGAACATTCAGAAAGCACAGCGGACGATACACGAAAAGTATCAAAAGTTAAAGTTTTATTAACACCAACGCAAGCAGAATTCATTGACTTTATTCTGTTTCATGGAGTTTTGGAACTTTCTAAATCATTAAAATTAATTCATGATTTAGCACTCTATCATTCAGATATCTCTTTAGATACATCTGAAAAATCAGCTCTATTTGATTTGAAAATCCTTTGGGAAAATTTTGAACAAATAGGAAACGAATTTTAATCTTCATTTAATAAGGGCTGTTTCTAACAGCCCTTATTATTTTTATTGGAAATATTTTGAATATAATACTCTGTATTATATTGACTATTAACACATTTATCCACATCTTTATATAGCACTTTTCATTTTTAAGATCGTATGATAAAACGTACACTTTATTTTAGTAATCCGGCTTTTTTAAGTTTAAGAAATGCCCAATTAGTTGTTGAATTTCCTAAAGAGGCAAACAAGGAAAAACAACAGGTTCCCATTGAGGATATTGGTCTGGTGGTATTAGATCATGGACAAATAACCTTTACACAAGGTATTGTTAATGCGCTTACCGATCAGAATGCAGCGATGCTCTGGTGCAATGAGAAACATCTTCCAAATGGTATGCTGGTAAACATCACCGGTAATTCAACTTTTAGCGAAGCACTCCGAATACAGCTGGAAGCAAGTGAACCTTTAAAGAAACAGCTCTGGAAACAAACCATACAACAGAAAATCTGTAACCAGGCAAAGGTATTGGATCTGATGGGCCACGATGGAACTCCATTGCGTAATATGGCTGAAAAAGTTGGAAGTGGTGATCCGGAAAATATTGAGGGCAGAGCAGCGTCCAGATATTGGGACCTCTTGCTTCGAAAATACAATGTGACCCGCGGTCAAGATGAACCTATGCCTAATCCATTTTTCAACTATGCTTATGCCATTTTAAGAGCCATTACTGCTAGAAGTTTGGTAGCAAGCGGATTTTTACCAGCCTTGGGAATACATCATTCAAATAAATACAATCCCTTTTGCCTGGCAGATGATATCATGGAACCATACAGACCCATTGCTGATTGGATGGTATTACAGTGGTTAAACGAGATTCCATCTTTTCCTGAACGGTTAAGAACAGCTGATAAGGCAACCTTATTACAATTGCCCGTATTGGATGTTTGGATCAATGAAAAACAAAGTCCTTTGATGGTGGGTATGCAACGTACTACAGCCGGATTAATGGCTTGTTTTGAAGGCACACAACGGAAAGTACCATACCCTGAAATGCGATAAAGTATTATGTCACTGGATCGTTTAAATAAATACAGAATCATGTGGGTATTTGTTTATTTTGATTTACCAACAGAAACAAAGAAAGACCGGAAGGCTTATGCTACGTTCCGCAAAACTTTATTGCAAAATGGTTTTAGTATGATTCAGTACAGTATTTATTCACGCCATTGCAGTAGTCGAGAGAATGCAGAGGTACATAAAAAACGTGTTAAAAGTATTTTACCGGAAAGAGGTGAAGTAATTATTTTTGAAATTACAGATGCACAATTCGGACGTATGCAATTTTTCCGGGGACCTGAAGTCCGTGAAAGACCCGATACACCCCAGCAATTAGAACTATTTTAACCTAAAACAAAGATATAAAGCAAATATAACTCTAATAGAAACTAAAAAAGCTTCCTTTCAGGGGAAGCTTAATAGTATATGAGATTGATTTTTTATTTCTAAAACGAGCCTTAAGTTGTTGTAAATCAATTTAAAATAGAGAGGTATGTTGTCATCAATCTCAATATTTTAAAGAACGAAAGCAAATCACAACTCCCTTAACAGGTATAACCCTGGATGGATGTTGTCATCAATCTCAATATTTTAAAGAACGAAAGCAAATCACAACTCTTTTGAAGGTGTTCGTTTGTACTTCACTGTTGTCATCAATCTCAATATTTTAAAGAACGAAAGCAAATCACAACTGTATGACTGTTTTAATTAAAATAACTGTGTTGTCATCAATCTCAATATTTTAAAGAACGAAAGCAAATCACAACACTACGAATAAGCATACTCGTATTTTAATGTTGTCATCAATCTCAATATTTTAAAGAACGAAAGCAAATCACAACATCTGTTAAACCTAATATTGGTCCTAAACTGTTGTCATCAATCTCAATATTTTAAAGAACGAAAGCAAATCACAACGGGGTTTTGCTGGGTTCTTTTGCACAGGTTGTTGTCATCAATCTCAATATTTTAAAGAACGAAAGCAAATCACAACATAAATTTAACGAGTTTCTATAATCATAATGTTGTCATCAATCTCAATATTTTAAAGAACGAAAGCAAATCACAACACATATCGGGATCCATTTCAAACAGGCCAAGTTGTCATCAATCTCAATATTTTAAAGAACGAAAGCAAATCACAACATGCTCAATATGTGGAGTTGGATTTGTGCTGTTGTCATCAATCTCAATATTTTAAAGAACGAAAGCAAATCACAACAAATAATGGTTTTATTGTTAAGGATCTGTTTGTTGTCATCAATCTCAATATTTTAAAGAACGAAAGCAAATCACAACTGAATTGCCTGCCACCGCTACGGGAATTAAGTTGTCATCAATCTCAATATTTTAAAGAACGAAAGCAAATCACAACTGTAGAAATAAGAGTCTCGGACATTGTACAGTTGTCATCAATCTCAATATTTTAAAGAACGAAAGCAAATCACAACTGCTCGCCTTGTCCATGTTAAAATAGTCATGTTGTCATCAATCTCAATATTTTAAAGAACGAAAGCAAATCACAACCCCAAAGTAGTCATTGGATTTGTAAAGCCTGTTGTCATCAATCTCAATATTTTAAAGAACGAAAGCAAATCACAACTTCCAAAGATCTGTCTTATTGGCAAATGGGTTGTCATCAATCTCAATATTTTAAAGAACGAAAGCAAATCACAACGGAGTCTGAATCGGTGCCTGAGGAACTTGTGTTGTCATCAATCTCAATATTTTAAAGAACGAAAGCAAATCACAACTGAAAGTATTCAGATGTTCTTAAAAAAGTCGTTGTCATCAATCTCAACAAAAATGAAACACAACTGATTAATTTTTATTGAGATTATAATATAATTCAAAAAACAATTTCACCTAGTACATTAATTCTTATTTTTTTGGGGTTAAGTTTTTCCAAAGCACCAAGGCTTTGTATGTTGTAATATCTTTTAGAAGATGAAGATTCTTTAGTATCAATCAATTCTGTTTCTAAATGATGCCTAAACCATAAGTCAATTTGACCATTTCCTTTTATTGACATTTTCTGTACCCTGTACAGATACTTACTCAATTCATTTTTAAGATTATTTTGAAAGGCACTATCAAAATCATCATCACCCATTCCTAAAATGAACATCTCATTTTGTTGCATATTTAGATACATACTCCATCCATCTTTTGGCAATTTTTCTAAAAAAGACTGTGGAAAATTTCCGTTTTGAGAATTTATTTTATCCCAAACATAAGTAGGATTATTAATAACAACAGGAAGTCTATACTTTTTGCGTTCCACTGCATGCCAGAAGGTTGAAACATGTTCGTGTAGATTACCGTCTTTATCCTTATACAAAGCAATATGATGGTTGTTACCTGGTTTTACATATTTTTCATATTGCAATTTATTATTTCTATCTACAGTAATAATAGATTCTACTGCAGAAAGACCTGTTTTCATCCTTACAGACTTTATCGCTATGCCTTTATCTTTATTGAACCAAACAGGATCATTGTCAATATTTTTTAGATTTGACAATGCTTTTTTTACATCATCTTTATATGATTTACCATCTTCAAATCCTTTATTAAGTCTATTTAATATTGCTATTCTAATACCTCCATCAACAATATCTTTTAGAGTAGATTCAATTTTGTCATCTACAACTATTATTTTAACACCAGTTTTTTTATCTATTTTCTCTTTCGAAGAAATAGTTTCTTTGCCTGTAAATACAAATCCTTGAGCTCCAATACCAAGTTTATACCTCTTTACTATTTCGATAGACCCATTCATGTTTATTTTTCCATAAACACCATCTTCATGTAAGCTTCCCCTTGGAATAATCACATCTTCTTGAACTACTATTTTCCTTTCCTCCTTTCTAACTTTTCTTGTGCCTATAGTAGCAACTTTCTTACCTGATTTAAAAGAAATAAGTATTTTTTCTGCTGAGCTTTGTACTTGAATAGTGTTGAATGGCCTTTGTGGAATAAGGTATTTATCTAACAGATTTAACTTTTCTTTAAATTCTACTCCCTGACTTTCTATCTCAGCATACATCTCTTTCCTAGTATGTTCTGAACTTAATTTATTGATACGCTGAATAAATCCTTGTTTAGTGCAAGCAATCACTAAGGCATCAATTGCGTGATGACGGTGATCGTCTCGTTTACCCCAACCATCGATGACTTCCTTTTTATGTTTTTGATTCCCTTTATCTGTTTCCCATTCTACCCATTTGGTTTGTCCAACAGCTCTGTATTTTTCAAACTGCAAGTTCATCAACACATCGTCCCATCCCCAGATACGGCGAAGATATTCTGTTACATTACCACTTGTACTCCAAACATTATTACAAACATCCTCCAATATTTCTTTAGCCTTTCTGGCTATGTATTGTGTTTCTCTAAGTTGCCTTTCTATAAAATCCTGAGGTATATTATTTTGAGCCATTAATAATTTATCTCTTTTAGCTTTACCGATGATTTTTTTCTTGAATAAACTATTTACCCGCTCCAGATAACTATCTAATTCCTCATCACCTTTTAAAGACATATAATCAAAAGCCGTCTTATTTCCTTTTGCAGTATTGCAGCTTCTATGCGAAAGTGTTTTGTTACTCTGAGAATCATCAAACAGTAAAGATTTTGGAATAATGTGTTCTACATCAACTTCATTTCCTTTTAATGCATCTACAAGTCCAAACGCTTTACCACAATATATACAAGTAGCATTCAGCTTACTTTCTTCATTATTAATTTCGTGAAACAATCGCCATTTGATAATATTATTTCTAGTAGCTTTTATGCCATATCCTTGAAGTCTTTCAATAATAATTTTATTTTCCTTTTCTCTTAGTGTGGTAAATTTATAAGCGTCGTTTCGTTCTTCTTTACTTTGTTTTAATTCTCTTGCCAACTCTACTCTTATTTCATCTATCTTTCCATATTTTTCAATAATAGCATTTACCACATTAACTAACTGATTAAGAATCTTTTCAACAACAGGTTGTCTCAGACTATTTTTAGGAAGTTGTTCTAGTCTTTCCTTTAAAATTCTTTCCGTTTTTTCATTCTTTGTCAATGAGTTGGAATGGTTGTATCCTGCAAAAGAGGCCGCATCGCTATAAACAAAACCCAGCATCAAATAAGGTAATATCTTTCGCATGGCTTTATTCGATTTATTACCATAAGCTTGCTTATTCAAATCTATTTTTGCCAATTCAGAGGCTTGGATTTCTTCCAGTGAAAACTTTTTGATTAAGGCTTTTTTACATTCTTCCACATTTTTTATGGAATACATAGTATGCCATAAATCATATAGAGTTTCTTTCTCAATTACAGATGAAATGATTTTAAAATTATTTTCTCCAATAACTTCACCAGTTTTTCGGTCTATTAAGTAAACCTCTCTATCGGATTCTTCAATCTTCAAATTAAAGTTCAACAATGGATGATTTTCTCCAAGTACTTTTGCTATAGCTACCTTTGTCAGATTTCCTTGTAACCCTTTCCCTATATGTTTGTTTCCATAATAGTCTTCTTTATTTAGTTTAAGTATTTTCAATAAATCGGTCTGACTTAATTTTTCATTATTATTTAGGTACTCAAAAATTTCCGTTTTCTTTTCAGGAGATATAATATAGATTTCTCCTTTTTTACTTTTTAATGTTATAGTGTTTATCGTTTCCCAAATCTTTGTTACTTGAAAAAGTGGAGATGTTTTTGGAGCAACTTTGGGTCCTACGAAATATTCTTTCTCCTTTCCATCCTTTGCTTTTTTTAAAATAAAGCCTTCAAAATCACATACTGAAACTAAACCCTTTTGCGATTTAAGCGGTCGTTGATAAAAAATAATTCCATCTTTTATTTCTTCTTTTAATTCAGCTGTTAAAATATTTGAGTAATATTTTGATTGCTCTTTCCAAATTGCTTCAAACTCTTCAATGTATGCTTCTCTCGGAAAAATTTGTTCTTTGATACGATAAGTGATAAAACCTTTTCCATTAGCCTCATTTTTTTTAAAATCCTCTTTTAGCTTATTATAAAAAAACTGTCCAATAGTCAGTTTTAAATCCCTAATTGTTTGATGTCTTCCTTTTACCTCCGCTACATATTCTGTATCTTTTTTATCGGCACTGTCTTCTTTTCCAATACTTTTGTAACCTCTTTTTTGATTGAGATGTAGAAAAATTCTTCCTAATTCCATAAGTAAAATTTTCTCTGATACCGCTTTATTCCTCAAACCATACAATTCTAATGAAGGAAGTTTCCAAAGTATTTCATCAGGCAACATATCTAAACTACCTAATACCTTAGATAGATTAGTACGTCTTTGTTGATAACGGTCGTAACCCTTGCGTTGGCTTCGTTTAGTAGTTCTATCTTGGTTTTTGGTAATGGCATTACCTTGTGAAAACTGATTTTTGTCATCTACACTAAGTGGAATAATTCTACTTCCCATAGTAATAATTTCTCTTTTTTCTTCATTTTCCTCAATTAGGGCAAATCCGATTGAAGTACTCCCTAAATCCAATCCTAAAATTTTTTTCATAAAAATATTTTTACTTATATTTTTTATACTACATTTGAAATAACGAAAGCAAATCACAATAAGGATTATTCCGTTGTGAAAACATCTAAGGCGGGGTAACTCGCCTTTTTTTATGCTTTATAAAAACCTTAAGTCAGAATGTATTAGAACCCAAACGATTTTAATTACATGTAAGCCGCGCTCGTAATATTTTATAGTAATGTATGATATAAGGCTTTGCAGTAATATTTAGAAACCTAAAAATATCCTTTACAAAAAGCTTACTCATTCCCATACAAGATAATACTTTCTGTATAAAAAGCGATAAGTGAATTGAAAACACAGGTAAAATATGCATTTTATCCCTTGAAATACCCTCAAAAAGATTGTTAATGAAATAAATGTGTCTTTTTAATCTATAACTATTTAATTGAATTCCTTATTAACACAATAGCGTGTAAGAACATAAAGAATAATACCAAATCAAATACCATTTATGTCAAAACAGAATTATACTATCTGGTGGGGCCCTCCCAAAAAATTCTCGACTCATATTGCAGAGCGCAAGATCAGTTGGCTTGAACTTTTTTATGACCTGGTATATGTAATCGTAATTTCCAAGATTACCCATTACCTCGCCGAACACCCGAGTGTATCAGGTCTTATGGATTATGCCTACCTCTTTGCCATGACATTTTGGGGTTGGTATAACGGCAGCATGCATCATGATGTGCATGGTTCACCAGGCATTCGTACCCGGTTTATGACCTTATGGCAAATGATGGCAGTGGGTGCATTGGCCGTAACCTTGGATAGCCCGCCTGAAAGTATTCTGAGCCGAACAACCATTGCCATTATGTTTTTGCAACTTTTTATTACCTATCTCTGGTGGAGCGTAGGGCTGTATGATAAGCAGCACCGCAAATTTAATTTACCCTATACCTTTTGGTTTCTTGCAGCCTTTGTATTACTCATCATTACATTCTGGATGCCGTTCCCTTACAAGCGCGCTGTTTTCTTTGTGGCTTTGGTAATCAATTATATTCCTTTTGCTTTAACGGCAAGGCGATTAAAAAAGGACAATATGGATTATACCTTATCACCCAATATGATTGAGCGGCTTGGCTTATTCACAATCATTATTTTCGGGGAAGCTATACTCGGTGTTATTAATAGCGTAAGCCATTCAGCTGTTTTAGATATTTATATCGGCTTGTACTTTGGCCTGGGTATTTTAATCATTTTTGCCTTATGGTGGATCTTCTTTTCAACCATTGCAGACCGTGCATCTAAAAAAGGGATGTGGGCAGGAAACGCGATCTCCTTTCTTTACTTGCCTACGCTGGCCTCGCTGGGTATGGTGGGCGCCGCTTTTCCGGCCCTTATGGAAAACATGACGACAAGGGAAAGTTCTTTTTCAAATCCTTTACAAATTATTTTTGGAACAAGCATAGGTATCTTTCTATGTTGTGTGACAGCTATCAGCCGGTTTTTAATTTACCCTCCTGAATATGAGAAATCAAAAAAACTGGTTCAACTCTTTCTTATTCTTACCGGAGCATGTAACCTGTTATTGATGTTTTTATTTCCCGTACTGCCTATTCTCTTTTATCTGTTGTGCGTGTTTATCAGCTTACTGATTGTTATTGTACTTATAACAAATCGTTGGTTCCGTATTGAGTTAAACAGGTTAAGTGAAGTAACCGAATGAAGCCATTGTCGTTGTTGGTCGTTGGCCGAAAAGGCACAACCACGGCAATTTCAAAAGGATTTGCAATGCGACTCAACATAAAAGAGATTACAAATCTCATCTATCTGGGTTCGCGATTGCAAATCGCGAACAGCAGCATGTTACCGTAGTTATTACTGCTAAAAGCTAAAGAATTAGCTTTTATTGTTTGAGCTTTACAGAAAGTTATATTTGAGCTCTACAGAAAACATATGTATTCCTGATTTTTCGATATTTACAACAAAAAACCAGTAAACCATGGACATTATTAAAACAAGCACTGATTGGGCAAGAGCAGAATTATTCTCAGCAAAAATAATATGGCTATTCAGCGTCATCCTGATTTTATGTGCTATCGCTTTTAGTTATTGGGGAAAAACTATAACTGCAAAAGCCTTTTTTATACCTCTCATTGTTGCAGGTATTTTACTGATTGGTATTGGCGTTGGATTATATTGGGCAAATAAACCCCGAATCAAGCAATTCGAAAAAGAGTTTAGTATGAATCCCAGGGAATTTGTACGAAAGGAAATTGAGAGAACAGCCAAATCGCAAAGAGAGTTAGCACTTGTGTTTAAAATACTGCCGGCGATAATTATCGTTGCTGCATTTATCATTATTTTATTTCCTGCCCCCTATTGCCGTACTATATGCATCACTATTATAGTAACTGCTGCTTTTTTAATGGTAGTAGACAGTAATACTGATGCACGAAACACGGCATATCACCTCCAGTTACTGAATACAACATTATGAATGTAGTTAAGCCGTCAACAGATGACTCCTTTGTTTATTCCTGTTCGTTTGAGCAGGAATGGGGTTATGAGCAGTTTATTGCCGAGCATGTTTTTGCCTATCAACTATCCGGAGAGACACATGTTTTTCATCAGAAAGGTACAATCGTTTTGAGAAAAAATGAGATCCTGCTGGCGCATAAAAATCAGTTTGCAAAAAGTTTGAAAACTCCTGGAACGGATGATGTATACAAAGTAATTTCAGTAATTCTTAAAACAGAAGATTTAAAGGCCTTTGCAATTGAAAATCGTATTTTATGTGATAAGAAATACAAGGGTAAATACAACATCGTTCTGAAACCCGATTCATTTTTAATAAGTTATTTCAACTCACTATTACCGTATACAGAACAATCGGAAAGAAGTACTAAAAAGCTAGCTTCATTGAAAGTAAATGAAGCTATTCAATTGTTGATGCAATCATATCCTGAACTTAACGATTTTCTCTTCGACTTTAGTGACCCGCATAAGATCAATCTTGAGGAATTTATGCTTAGGAACTTTCACTACAATGCCCCGATTGAGAATTTCGCTAAACTCACAGGCCGAAGTTTAGCGGGCTTTAAAAGAGATTTCGTTAAACAATTCAATACACCGCCCGCGAAATGGATTAAGAATAAAAGATTATCAGAAGCCTATTATCTTATTCACCAGAAAAAAAGCAAGCCTGCGGATATTTATCTCAAGCTAGGTTTCGAAAACCTATCACATTTTTATACTGCTTTCAAACGTAAGTACGGAGTAACACCTACCGAGAGTTTAACATCAAAAACAAATAACATTTAAAATCAAAAAACATGCATTACGATCAACAACTTCAAGAAGCGGAAGACCGCTTAGCTATTCGCGAATTAGTAGACGCCTATGCTTATTGTGCCGATACAAGAGATGCACAAGGTCAAATGGCTCTATTCACAGAAGATACACATTTTGTGGTGTATATGGATAGTAAATCACCTGTTCCCTCACAGACGATCAATACCAGAGCGGATCTATTTCCTGTATTTGATAACCTGAACACCTATAAGACAACCATGCACTTTAACGGGCAAAGCACCATGCAGCTTGATGGAGACAGGGCTACCGGCATTGCCTATTGTATGGCTCATCATTTGACTATTGAAAATGATATACAAAAACTGATGGTCGCTGCTATACGTTATCACGACACTTTTATAAAGCAAAATGGCACATGGTTGTTTTCAGAACGCAAACTTCTTGTAGACTGGATAGAGAACCGGTAATTATCGATGGTGCTCATTGTATGTAGGCATCTCCTCTCCTCTGACGCAGGAAGCGCAGCGTCTCCTGTACCTCTTTATTTGTTGCCTTTGACTACATTGAAACACATTCTGGTCAAGGACCAGGGAATAAAAGATACCAGTCCCGCTGTGCTAAAGACTGGCACCAGAGCGTGTATATAAAAAAAGCCCCTGATTTCTCGGGGGCTTTTTAAACTGGATACAGTCACCTTCATATAAAACACTCCTTCACTAAGCAAAACCACACAGGGCTGTAATCCAGATAAAGAAGGCACAAATTGAATCGCATTAAGAATGTAAAAAGATCGTTTTGCTTTTTATTTGTGATAAAATACTTTGAGATTTATTCCTTAATGAATTCCGCATTAATGATTAAATCAATATCCTCACTAACCATTGTGGATGGCATAGAAGCCCCGATTCCAAAATCTTTTCGATTGATCTTTCCAGTGATCTTAAATCCTGCGGTCGTTTTCTTGGACATTGGATTTTCGGCAACGCGCGCGATTGCATTTAACGTAACAGGCTTGGTTACACCATGTATAGTCAGGTTACCCGTTACAGTATAATTATTCCCGGTACTTTTTTTGAATGACGTACTTTTAAAAGTAATCGTTGGAAATTTGGCGGCATCAAAGAAATCCGGACTTTGCAAATGAGCATCTCGTTGTTCATTATCCGTAAAGACTGAATTAACCTGAGCTGTCATTTCGGCAACTGCATCCGAAAAGTCTACATTAGACGTTTTGATAGTAGCCGTTACTTTTTTAAAATAACCTTCCACATCGGAAACCATAAGATGGGTTGCTGAAAATCCTACTTTGGTGTGGGCGCTGTCAACGCTCCAGTTTGCAGATTCACTTGATTTAAATGCGAAGAGTACCGAAAGACTTGCTACAGTAGCAGCAATTAGAATTATTTTTTTCATTTTTTTAAAAGTTTTAATGTTTATGAAGCAAAACTACAACCATGGAAAGTTCGATTTCCTTGATAAAAGGCAAAAAAAGCATTGACAAATGTCAATACTTTTGCGCATTGGAAGCTTGCACTTTTACATCATCCATTTAGAACAAGACAAAAACGAAACAGATTTTATATCTTTTGAGCAGTTTGTTCATAGCAAGCTGGTAAATGATGTAATAAACTAACATTACACAACATTCTTTATATCTTTGTATTTGTTTAATCTAATTGTCAAAATCAATGCATCAAAACCTTTTTGATTATATCAACCGACATATATCAACGCCGCTTACAGGCAAAGAGGAAGCCTTAATTGAAGCCACTTTTCAGCCTAAAAAATTGAGGAAGAAACAATACTTTTTGCAAGAAGGTGATGTGTGCAAGCATACTGGTTTTATTGTAAAAGGTGCTATGCGACAATACAGCGTAGATGACAAAGGTGTGGAACATATTGTACATCTTTACATTGAAAATTATTGGGCCAACGACCGTGAAAGCTCCATTATGCTTACACCATCAAAATATAATATTGATGCGTGGGAAGATACGGAACTACTCATAATTACAAGAGCTGAAATGATGGATTTGATGGAAAAAATACCTTCTTTGGTGAAAATGATACGGCAAATGGATGAAAGAAATGCTATTGCTAATCAACGGAGATTAAACTCTGCCATTAGCAACACGGCAGAAAAACGATATGAAGAGTTTGTCAATAACCACTCGCAATTTATCCAACGATTTCCGCAGCACCTTATTGCTTCTTATTTGGGTATTACTAAAGAAACATTAAGCCGGATCAGAAAAAAATAATTGTACATATTACATTCTGATTTTTCATAAAAAGCATTGATATTTATCAATGCTTTTTTTTATCAATTCTCATCGTTATAAAGCTTGCATTCAATGCAATTTTGTATCGTAAAATCAATTGAGAAATACCTTTAAAAATTTAAAATAATGGAAAAGAAAACGAGTTTTTCTACACTAGGAAATAGAGCGGACTTAGGTCCACTAAGGATACAAAGAATGTTGCCTAATCGGTACGCCGACAAGGTTGGCCCGTTTGTGTTTCTTGACTATGTGGCCCCGGCCATAAAAAAAACAATCACTAAAAATGGTATAGGGGCTCATCCACATCGCGGCATTGCTACTTTAACATATATTCTGCAAGGCGAAGTAGAGCATTTTGATAGTGCAGGTCATACAGGAAAAATACATTCGGGCGGTGCACAATGGATGAAAGCAGGCAATGGAATCATTCACGATGAAAATTTTAATTATGACTCCCAAACAGATAGTAAATATGTTCAGGGCTTTCAATTCTGGATAAATCTACCATCAAAAAACAAAGCTGAAAAACCTGCTCATATAGCTATTCAGGCTAACGAAGTGCCGCAAAAAGCATTACCTAACGAAAGTGGTTGGATAAAAGTAATTGTAGGTAACTATGAAGAATTGAGTTCTAAAATCCCCAATTATTCAGAGCAATTTTTATATCATATCCATTTGGAAACAGGGAAACAATTTTCGCTGGAAATAAAGAATAAAATTGAAGTAGCCGCTTTTTTGCCTGCACAACATGCAATGTTAAACGATACCTTATTTGCCGCAGGCGAATTTGTGGAATTTGACAGAGAAGCAGGCGAAATAGAAATAAAAAACACAAATGAAACAGCTATTGATGTTTTGTTATTTGGTGGCGAAACGTATTCCGAACCAATCGTCGCAGAGGGGCCATTTGTGATGAACTCACAAGCAGAAATAGCAAACGCTTACCGTGATTTTTATGCAGGAAAATATGGAGAAATAAATTTAACATCACAAAACTAAATCATACTAAAATGAAAATAGTAGCATTCGCAGGCAGTAATAGTTCTGCTTCCATCAACAAAAAATTAGTAAGCTATGTCACCACATTTTTTACTGAAGATTCGATAGAAATTCTGGATTTAAATGATTATGAAATGCCTTTGTTTAGTGTAGATAAATTAGCCAAAAACGGATTGCCGCAATTGGCATTAGATTTTGCCAAAAAAATTGACGAAAGCGATTTGCTTTTTATGTCTCTTGCAGAAAATAATGGAGCCTATACTACTGCATTCAAAAATATTTTCGACTGGATTTCTGTTATTCCCAATCGCAAAGCATTTTGGGGCAATAAACCCACTTTTATAATGGCTACTTCGCCTGGTCCAAGAGGTGGTGCTTCGGTACTAAATTTAGTAAAAACTACACTTCCGTATTATGGTGCAAAAGTTATAGATACATTTTCGCTGCCAAGTTTTTACCAAAATTTTAATGCAGAAAGCGGCATTGTAAATGTTCAGTTTGACACCGAGCTAAAAACGAAAATTGAAAAAATAAAAACGGAATTTGGGATATAAAAAAGAGGTAGACATTAAACTACCTCTTTTCATTTAACATTCATGAATTTATATAAAATACTGCTCCAGATTAACTAGTGTTATCAGTCAATTCTGACTTAGTATAAAGTCTTTCTTCTTGTTCTTTAAACTTTGTAAGCTATGTTAATACACACCATTTGTGTCTGATTTTATGATTAAAAAGTTATTCGTTGGCTTTCAGGGGCTGTTGATATATGCTTAAATTTCCCCATCCTGTATTCCTTATACAATTCTTGTATATCTTCTGGAGTGTCGGCAATAAATGGGCCAGAAGAAATTATTTCTTCACCCAAAGGCTTTGCAGCATATAGCACAAACCGAACACCCTCCTCTCCTGATTCTACTTTCAGTTCACTTAGCAAGTCATCCTCAAAGAGATTAAGCCATCCTACCTGATTTTTATTTAATTGTTTTGAATCCTCACCAACCTTTACACTACCGGAAATGATATAAATAAATGAGTTAAAGTTTGCAGGGATTTTCTGAATATTTATAAGGTTAGGTTTTAATTCAAACTCTGCAACAATAAGAGGTACATAATTTTGTATTGGAGAATTTAGCCCATCTAAAGAACCACTATATAATCTCAGTTTGATTCCATTATTATCTGATGAAGGTACATGCCCTGCTGGCATAATCTGCAGACGAGGTTTAACCCACCTATCTTTCTTAGGAAGATCAAGCCATAGTTGAAATAATCTTCCTTTAGTAGGTTGAAGTATTGACTCTGTATGTATAGTTCCGCTGCCAGCCGTCATGATTTGAAAGTCTCCGGCTTTCATTGATTCCATCATTTCTGTTATTTCACCATCTACTAGCAATGATACCGTTTCAAAGCCAGCATGTGGGTGCGGCGCCCCTGCAGGTGAGTTATCCTTTTTATCCAGAATATCATCCATTAGATAGATAAATGGATCTGTTTCGACAAAACTGCCTCCAACAACGCGTCTGGCTATATGTCCACTTCCCAAAAAACCTGATTCATTTTGGGGAGTATGGATTCTTGTTATCTTTCTTTTGATAACTTCTATCTTTTTTTCCAATGTTTTCATTTTTTTAGCAGTTAATTTAGTGCTACTAATTTGCGAAGTATTCAAGGTTTTGGACGATGATAAAGGATAAATAAAAATATTGACAAAAGTCAACAAGGGTACGAAGGGTATATAATTTTTAACTTTTTTCAATTTTAGCATCCAGCAATTTTGAAGGGGATGTTTTATACTCTTTTTTGAAAGCAAATGAAAAGTGCGATAAATTGGTAAAGCCGAGGTCGAGATATATTTCCGATGGTTTTATGCCTTTTTCTTCTATCAGTTGATGTGCTTCCCTTAACCTTCTTTGCAGCAGCCATCGGCTTGGCGTGGTATGATAGATTTTTTCAAAATCCCGCTTGAAGGTTGTCAGGCTCCTCCCGGTGAGATAGGCATATCGTTTCAATTGCACATTAAAGTGATAATTCTTCTCCATAAATGCCTCGAGGTCGATTTTTCCTGGCTCGGAAAAATCAAAAAGAATATTTTTAAATGCAGGGAAAAGTTTCATCAAAAGAAGAATGGCTTCCTTCTGTTTTACAAACAGCAAATCATCCGCTCCCGTGTTTGTCAGTATCGTTTCATAAGCCAGAAGCGATCTCATATAATTACCTATTGCCGGCGATGGAATTTGTTGAAAAGCCGGAGCGACGGTATGTTCATCTATTTTAAAACGATATTCAAGGCTTATATTTCGGAGAGTCTGCTGGTCAAAGTAAATCGATATTGACTTATACTCCCCCTTGTCAGACGGGCACTTGGTATATTTGACAAGATTGTTCCTTCGGCAAAAGTATATATCGCCGGAATTGAAACTTAGTGTATGGCTGGTATCGGCGATCACCAATGAGCCGGAAATAATATAAACCAACGTATGCTCCGGCACAAATTGCTCACCTTTGCTGCTTCTTGAAAAGTAACACGAATATTGTATCGGTGGTTTTTGCATCATTTGTTTTTTAAATGTCCAAAATTAATCTCTTCTACCAAATCTTGTTCGTTATGCTGGAAGACTTAAAATAATGACTCTTTTTACCAAGGCACTGTACCCTCTTCTTTCAAAAATTTTCCAGTCATATATTCAGAATTTGAAGTTACTAATCTTACGACAATTTTTGCACCTTCCCCGACTGATTTAATTCCCTTGAAATTGTTTAGTTCCGTTGCCGTATAGTCCGGTGTCACGCTGTTTACCCTGCACTTTGTGTTCCTCAATTCATTTGCAAGCATAATCGTAATATCGAAGTTGAGCTAGTTGTATAGCAGTTTCAAAGCCGATGCCCTTGTTTGTGCCGGTTATCAGGATGTTTTTCATGTCGTTGGTTATCAGTTTTCGTTCTGATACCTTGTTATTTTAAATAGAATGGTTTACGGGGAGCAATGCGCATCCTTTCATCTATGCGTTCAGCCAGCCATTGAAAATATTCACACAGGAAAGGGTCGGTGCGCTTCCTGCGTGAATCCTCTATCATGACTTTATACTTATCCCAGGCAATCGAAACGAGCGAACCGATCGTTTTATCCACTAGTTCAATATCAATAAGCCGTTCTGCGACAAGAATGCCGAGCGATTCCATTTCCTGTGCAAACTGTGTGATAATAATTCCTTCGTGGGCGGGCAATTTTTGCCAGTCCTCATGCGTAGGGGGGATATTGTGTGCGGTAACGTAATTCATGAGTTCAGAGAATTCCCGTGTGTTGAAATTACGCAATGCCTCCAGCGTAAGCCTTTCCTGTCGGTCGCGTGTCACTGTATTGACCTGTACGATGCCAAATACCAAAGCAATGATGGCTGACACGGAGAGCGAAATATTAGCGATAAGTGTGATTGTTTCGGAAGTCATATTTTTTTGGATTTAATAAAATGAATAAAATACATATTTGAAATTTGCTTTCACCTACTCGATGATAGCTTTGGGTTCAAGGTATTCTTCCAATCCTAAAATACCTCCCTCCCTTCCGACACCGGATTGTTTAAACCCTCCAAAAGGCGCTAGCGGGTCATGATTTAAGGTATTGATGAGAACTCTGCCCGCATTTATCTGTGCAGCCACTTTCCTTGCTCTTTCCTGGCTTCCCGAGCTGACATAGGCCAGCAATCCATAAATGGTGTCATTTGCCATTTCTATTGCTTCCTCTTCCGTTTTATACGTCATGATAGAAAGCACTGGCCCAAATACCTCTTCTTTGGCAATACGCATGTTCCCGGTAACGCCAGCGAAGGCAGTTGGCTTAACGAAAAAGCCTTCACTCAATCCTTCAGGACGACCTTCACCTCCAATGAGGAGTTCAGCCCCTTCCTGTTCCGCCGATTTAATATAGCCCTGAACGCGGTCATATTGTTTCGAATTAGCCAAAGGCCCTATGTTTGTTTCTTCATTCGCGGGATCCCCCACTTTCAGTCCTGAAATTGTGGCCTTCACAATCTTCTTTACATCGTCCAGTCGATTTTCAGGAACAAGTAATCTTGTGCCGGCAATGCACGCCTGTCCATTATTCATAAAACAGGCGGTAACAGCCATCGGAATTGCCTTGGTTAAATCTGCATCGTCAAGGATGACGTTTGGTGCCTTTCCGCTCAACTCAAGGGCAATGCGTTTCACCGTATTAACAGCTTCACGCGCAATGATTTTGCCAACCACCGTAGAACCTGTAAATGCTATCATGGCTACGTCAGGGTTTCTTGCGAGTTCGATTCCTGCGATATCTCCGCGGCCATTCACGACATTGATAACCCCTGCAGGCAGGTTTGCCTCGTGGAAGCACTCCGTCAATATTTGGGATTGAATGGCGCTGAACTCACTCGGCTTGATGACTGTTGTGCAACCCGCAGCAATCGCGGCAGCGAGTTTGATACAAATGGAACCTGAATTGGAGTTCCATGCCGTAAGTATCGCGGCAACGCCTAAAGGCTCATAGCGCACAACAGATTTACCCATCGTTCGTTCGAAAGAATAATCTTTCAGCACCCCGATAAATTGCAGGAAGATTTCCGCAGTGAGTTGGTTAGACCATACTGCCCTCTGGACAGTCGCGCCATATTCCTCGATTGTTGCATCCTTTAATTCAGGAACTCTTTTGAGTACCGCATCATGCAAGCGTTGCAAATACCCGATACGTTCTTCAATAGTTGTCTTTGAAAACTTTACAAAAACTGCTTTGGCCGCTGCAATGGCCATGCGCGTGTCAATCTCGTCACCGAGCGTAACATGCCCGATAACCTTATTTAAGGTTGGATTGATGAGGTCGGAGATTTCCGAGCCGTGCGGCGTTACAAACTGCCCGTTGATGTAGATTTTGTCGATGATTCTCATATCGATTATTTTATATCACAAAAATCTATAGAAACAAGCACAATAACTTTGTTATAAAGTTCAATTTGGTTTGTTCTAAAGTCCATTACCCCTCCGCCGGTGTTCTAAGTCCCTTTGCTGGTGGTTATTTATAATAATTTATTTAGAATTCCTTATAGGAAAAAAATACACTTTAACCCATCGCTAATACAATGTACAATTCAAAAAACTAATAAGGCCAGCTAAAGGTTAAAAGCAATATTCATGGAAGTTATAATTCAAAAGCCAGATAAAAGGATTGGAAATCCTATTTATGATAAGAGAAATTACAAATATCATGGATCTCGGTTTACGATTGCAAATCATGAACAGCAGCAATCAAAAAACTTCTTGATAACATAAATTATTAAAGCAATTTTTAGATGAAAATAGAAAGTATTGATTCTTTAGCAAGAGGTTTTGATAGGAATTTAATAACATATTTATTGTCCTGGGCTCGTTGCATATCCATCGGCTCAATGGATGAAGATAATATGTATATTTTAAATTTTCTTTTAAGCGATTCGTCTAGTTCTTCAAAGCGTTTGAGGAAATCCCATCCTGTCATTACTGGCATATTAATATCCAGAAATAATACTACAAGGTTATATTCTTCTTTTGAATATTCAGACACAATAAAATCAAAACCTTCTTCCGGAAATGTAAAAGTGTGTATATCTATATTGTCAATAAAATTCGAAAAAAGAATACTACCCATTAAATTACTAACAGGGTCATCATCAATAATAATAAGAGTTTTTTTATGATTCATTGGTTAAAATATTGGTTCATTATATAACAAATTCAATAATAAATTCGGTACCAGTATTTACTTCACTTCTAATATTTATTATACCTCCAATACTTTCCAACTGTGTCTTTACCATAAATAAACCTAGGCCTTTACCTTCAATATGTGGGTGAAACCTATTATATAAACCGAATACCTTGTTACCGTGTTTCTCCAGATCTATTCCAAGTCCATTATCTTTAAATACAATTTCGATTTTGTTTTGTAGTTTTCTACTTTTTATTTCGATTATCGGGGCAGTTTCTAACCGTTTATATTTTATACTGTTTAAAATGAGGTTATAAAATAAACTGTAAATATATCCTTTCACCGTTACTAATTCATCGAATTCAGTAAAGTCGGTAAGGATGTTGGCCTTTACATCTTTAATAAAAATGCTTATGCTTCTTTTTACATTTTCTGTGATTTCAGAAAACCGCACAACCTCCCTGACTTTGAATACTTCTTGTTTGATTTGTAAGATATCGTTCAAATCATTTATTATAACATCAAGATTTTTTGCTGAGGGGCTTATAGCATTCACACAATTTTGGAATTGTTGAGTGCTTAATTCAACGTTGTTGATAAGGTCACATAACCCGATAATATTGGCCACGGGTGCACGAAGATTATGTGATACAATATAAGAAAATTGTTCTAGGTTTTTATTCCGATCTATCAGATCTTTGGTTATTCGAACTCTTTCCATTTCAATACGTTTCCGATCGGTAATATTCCTGGAGAAACATACTACTCCAATCACTTCATTTCCTTGTCTGATAGGGTTAATGGAGCTTTCATTATAGTAAGTCTGTTCACCGATTTGGTAAGCGGATTCCGTTTTGAGTTCCTCGCCTGATAAAGCTTCATCAATGTAATTCTTCCATTCTCTGCTCAATTGATCTGCCCCATTATTCGTAAACAAGTAATCCCCTTCTTTATATCTTTTACCTATTAATTGAAACACGTTTTCACGAAATGTATTGTTGGCAGATAAAATTTTATAATCTTTATCCACTGAAAAAATAGTATCACTGGTATTATTAATAATGGTGTAAAGATTTGCCTGGCTTTCTTTGATTTTTTTTTGCGCAAGAATTTTTTCTGAAATATCACGAATTGAGCTATGGGAATATTCATCTCCCAAGCTATCCCTAAATACTGAAATCGAAATTTCAGTATCCAATAATTTTCCATTTTGACATTTAAGGATAAATACGCCAGAGTAATAACCTTTTGTGCTAAGCTCCTCTTTTACTCTTATTCGCTTATCGTGCGTTTCAGAAATAAAATCAGTTTTGGTAAGCTTAAGAAATTGTTCGCGTGTATATCCCAGCATTTTACAGATGGCAGGGTTTACTTCATGAATTGTTTCATCGGCTTTTGAGATAATTTGTCCGTCAAGGCTGGATTCAAACATTACTTTAAATCTATCTTCACTGACTTTTAATGCTTCGTTTGTTTGGTGAAGTAATTCTTCTGTTTTTTCTTTATCTGAAATATCTATAAGTAAAACAAGGGCACACTTTTTATTTTCATATTCAATAAGACGCGCCGTTACTTCTACTGAAAAAATCTCACCATTTTTCCGGATATGTTTAAAAACGCCAGTATTTCGTGAAGTTTCATGGAGTTGTTTTAACCAAGTTGATAATCTGGATAAATCTTCAGGTGGTCGATAATCTTTAATCGTCATGGTTTTGAATTCTTCCCGGGAATATCCATAACTGGCAATAGCTGCATTGTTTACCTCTAATACCATTAAAGAATTAAGATCTGATATCATCATAGGTGTCGGATTGTCCTTAAAAAGAAGAAGATATTTCTCTTCTGTTACCCTCAATCCTTTATAATAATATTTTGTCTCGTTTTTATTTCTGAAATAGCAAGTAAGCCCTGTTATTTTTCCATCTTCTATAATTGGAAGAAAATTTATTTCCATATAAAAAAAATCACCATTGAGATATGATTCTTTCTCAATAACAAATCGTTCACCTTGCAAACCCCGATTATAAAATTCATCCCAATCCTCTTTAAAATCGTCTTCTTTAAAATTAACGATCACAGGATCCCCAATTTTGGGTGCAACACCAGTAAGGGATTTGATTTTTTGTTTGTAAACTTCATTTGCAAAGATGAGTATTTTATTGATATCAATGGCCCATACCAGTTCACCGATACCTTCTATAATTGATTTTGCAATAAAATTTGACTCCTTTGCGTTCATTTTAAATACATTAACTAATATATTATATACTCTTTAATACTTCCATTATACAAAAAGATAAATGTTTATAGTTACTCGATCTGTATGTTAAAAGCGAAGCTGCAGATTGAAATGTAAAATTGTAGAAATCAATAAAATCAGAAGAGCTTCACCTGTGGCTTTTATTTCTAATTAGCAAATATGTATATATCAATTCTTGTTTTATTTGATCCAATTGTCAAAACATATAGCTGGCGTCTATACTACATTTAATTAATTTCCTATTTTAAATAGGTTGTTATTCAGTGTAGCTAAATTTTCATAATGAAGACAGCATCTTTATTGCATTAATCCTATATAACTTTCCTATTGGAATTTCAGTATTACCAATGTGAACAATTTCACTATTGAATGATTTTATTTTTAATTTTGAAACAATAAAAGAGCGGTGGGTACGTATAAATAAATTTTCAGGAAGCATTGTTTCAACCGTTTTCATAGAATTTTTTGTAATAATAATTCGGTTTTCAGTGAAAATTTTAACGTAGTTACCCATTCCTTCAACATATAAGATATCATTCAGAATTACTTTCACTGTTTTCCTATCCGTGCGGAAATACAAATACGCATCTTTTGGAATTTCAGGTTTTTCAATATGAAACATTGAAGCGAAAGAATCATAATCATCTTGCTTAATTACCTTTAGTATAGCCTTAAAAAATCGATCGAATTTGATCGGTTTCAATAAATAATCAACAATATTAAGCTCGTATCCTTCAAGTGCATATTCTTGGAAGGCTGTAGTAACAATAACATTGGGTGGATTTTTCAGAATTTTTAACAGCTCAGTACCTTTGATTCCAGGCATGTGAATATCAAGGAAGATAATATCAATATGTAGTTGTTGAATAGATTCCATAACTTCTATTGCATTGCTACATTCGCCCACCAACTGAAGGTATGGCACCTGAGCAATACACCGTCGAACGACTTCACGAGCTAATGGCTCGTCATCAGCAATAATACAGTTCCATATTTTAGCCAACTTGTTCATAAGATTCTGGAGAAGATTTCATATGAAGTTCAACTTTTAGCACCACTATAAATAAATCTGTTTCCTCAAGAATTTCAAGATTATACTTATTTCGATACATTAACTCTAATCTTTTTTTGATATTGCTTAGGCCAATTCCTTCGTGTATACTTTCGGATTCAGTTGGTATATTATCTGGTTTGCTATTGATGAATTTAATGTGCAATATATTTTCTTTTAGTTTCGCTTGTATATTAATCCATGGATGGTTGTCTAACATTTTGCTCGTTCCATGTTTGAAACAATTTTCGACGAGTGGCAAGAGAAGCAACGGCACGATAAGATAGTCGTCAGAAATTTCAGGGATCTGAATACTTACATCCAGGGTTTTGTCATAACGAATACTTTCTAAGGAAATGTAATCTTTGATTATTATAAACTCCTGTGACAATTTAATTTCAGGAAGATTACAGTCATAAAGAATGTATCGTAAAAGTGCACATAAGCGTTGGATCATATCTGCGGCTTCAGGAGATTCATTCTGTGTAATGGAGTAAATATTGTTTAACGTATTAAACAAAAAATGAGGATGTAATTGGGATCTAAGCGTCAACAGCTCTGCATTTAATTTTTCCTTTTCAAGGATACTGCTATAATATTTTTTTTCATACCAGTATTTCATAAACTTAATACTTGCTGCAAAACCTGCCGTTCCTAAAATCCGGTGCATTCCTAAAGAATGTTTTCCATCAAGTAGGGTTAGTGAAGAATAATTATGGACAAAAATCCTGTAAGAAATTTCATTGACAAGCCCTGATAATCCACAAAAAAAAATCAAAAATAGAATACCCAAAAAGTATCTTGATTTTAAAAAATAGTTAGGGATAATGAAATAGAGCAAAGTATAAACTAAAACAAGTTGTCCGGGTAAGTATACAATAGCATACTGGATGGATTCTTTTAACACAGAATACCTTGCTCCTTCAAAAAAAATAGGGACTATAAAGTCTACTATTACCTGATAGGAAAACATTACCAACCAAAAGGCAATGTGCTGTGTAAATCTATATTTCAGACTTTGGGAGAACACCAAAGAAATATCCGTATATAATAGAAATAAACAAAATTATAAATGACAGGCAAGTCTATTTGTATTCCAAACGTGGATTTTCGAATGTAAAACGACTTAGTCCTATATTAAAACTCAATCATTTTGCATTTTTTGCGTTTTTTAATTTGAAATAAATTAGATATTGTACTTCCATTACAATAGTCTAACCTATTTGCATATTCCATTTGTACTCTCTAAAATTATGTTATCTCTTATAAATCCTGCCTGGTGCTTCAAGAGTTCCAGTGTAACATAGGGCTTACCAAGGTTGCAAAGAAAAAAATGACTGTATTCTTTTACAAAATTACTAAATACAGGACCATTTACATGAGCATTAAAAGCAGTCTGGTCTTTATAGATTTCAAAAAAAATAACTTCTCCTGCTGGAGGTGTTGGTAGATTCGTTTGTTCCAAATCCGGTGTATGCACAAGATATACCAGCGTATCCGATTCTTTTTCCTGAACTTGTTTAGCCAATTTTTTAAGGATATGAATAGCTTCGATTTCTTTCCCTTGTAAAATAGTCCATTTTGAAATAAGTGAATACATGATTATCTGGTTTAATAGTTCATTATTTATAAAATCATTGTTATGACTAAAATATATTGATGGAATAAATATAAGGAAATAAAAATAGTCTGATGATATATCCATAAATACTTAACTAAATGTGTGTTGATACAACAAATCATTTTCACTCGTAACGGTTCACTATTTTCATTTACATGCGTAGCAATATCATTATCATATTGAATTTGTAGCCGAATATATGGATGTTCTAATACTATTTGATTAAATGTTTTAAAATGACTCTTTGGGGCTATTTTTTATGTAAAAAAATAAAGTCATATTTGTCGCTTGATAATTTTATCTATGGGTTATTTTTAAGATCTAAATCAAATGTAATCCATTTTAAAATGATTGTTTGTTGTCAATTTCAGAAACAGTATTTCTAGGAATACCTTAATGTTTTATATGTAAAACATAAGGTACTTTTGTATGCACGCACATACGTATAAGACAAATTATTGTATGGCAGATACTGCTATATATATATTGATCTGTAATGCATACCAATTTGTTTTTATGTTATCATAATTAACACAATAAAATAATATTTAAACCATCGTTATGAATAAAAGAAGTGTATACCATCCGTTACGGAAATTACTTATTAATGGGAATCCGAATGAGTTAAAAAAAATAAAAAATGCCTATACAACCCCACTGGAAGAATATTTAAAGAATCATGGGATCAATCCGGATTCATACAATGATTTTTTAAAAAGAATAATCTGTAAAATTGTTACTCCTTTTTCTTGTGAATATACTACTGCCCGAAATGAAAGTGACAATGCTTTTGATAAATATCCTCTACTAATTGCCTATTGTAAATGCACTGCAGATGTCGTTGAATGTGTCAAGTTCTGTAACCAACAGCATATTCCGATTTGCCTCAGAGCAGGTGGGCACAATACAGCTGGCTATTCAGTACTTGATGGCAGAATGCTAATAGACGTTTCTAACGTAAAAGGAATATTTGTTGATCCGGTTGGTATGACCTCTCAGGTGGGAGCTGGTGTTACTTGGGGAGATTACAACTTCGAACTTAATGCCTATGGTTTGCATAATCCTGGGGGAAGTTGTGACACTGTTGGACTTACGGGATATACAATGGGCGGAGGATATGGCTATACAAGTATGAAGTTTGGTATGGCCTGTGATAATCTGATCGGAATTACGATGGTTACAGCAACTGGCGAAATTGTTATTGCGAATGAACAGACAAACCCTGAATTACTTTGGGCACATAAAGGTGGTACAGGAGGTAACTTTGGCATTGTTGTATCATTGAAATATCGTTTATATAAATTGAAAATGGTATGGCCCATTCAGGTTAACTGGTCTATTGAAGATGCGGCCAAAGTACTTGTTACCTGGCAGGATACAATGACTAAAAATCTCGAAGATACTAATCTGGGTCTGCTGGGTTTTCTTGCTACGAATCAAATAATCAGGAAAACTGATACGGGTGAAACGTATACATATAATCAACCATATTTTTGTATTCGAGGAATATATAGTGGAGAAAATAGCGCAGATGGAGCCAAGGCATTGACACGGCTGCTTACAATCGGAAAACCTGAATATCCTTCAGGCGAACTCTGGAAACAACAAATCCCATATGCAAATGCCAATGAACATTTACTTGATAATGTAGAAGGTGTAATACCGGATACAATCAAAGAAACAAAAAGATGTGCTTACGTTGACAAAGCATTAACTGAAGCTCAGTATCAAAAGATGATTGATTATTACAAAACAAGTCCGAATCTTTATAATATTGTTTCCATGGAACCCTATGGTGGAGCCATTAATAAAGTACCAAAAGACGCATGTGCATTTGTACACAGGGATACTTATTTCGATATTTTTACCGATTCATTCTGGATGAAGGATTCTGATAAAGCTGAAGCATTTAAATGGCTGAAAGATTATTATGAATCTGATCACATGAAAGATTTATGGTCCGATCATTACTACCAGAACTACCCAAATTCTGAATATAAAAACTGGCAACATGGGTACTTTGACAGTAATTATACGAAACTGCAAGCCATTAAAAGAATATGGGATCCCAATAACATATTTATATTTGAACAAAGCATAGAAGGTTAGACTTAATAAATCGTTATATAAGTAATAAATAATTATGTTGAACATAACCCGAATAAAAATGAAAAAATTGTCGATTGCTGCACTTCTTGTAATATTATCAATGGTTCATTATAGCTGTAATGATAATGCCAATCAAAAGGAAGATAAAACATTATCCAGTAATATTAATCAATCAGCCATTACAGCGTTTCAAAATAGCAGAGGAGTAGTTCCAGATTCGTCCATTTATTCAGGACCATTATTTGTACTCAATCATAATTATCCTTCGGTACTTCTTCCACCTATGGTTCATGCACCGTGGATCCAGGCATTACAAGGAGAACCGATAAGTGCCGAAAATGCCTTGGCTTATGTAGACTCACTCAAAGCCTATGTAACTCCTTCCATACGTAAATTTCTGTATGATCGTGAGCAGTGGAATGCTGCTGCTGAACATTGGTACCAAGAACCCTGGACCGGGGCATTACGGGAATCTATTTTAGGGACGTATGTGGGATCTCCTTTTGGACCTAATACATTCACGACTCTGGATTCTTCCATGACGACTTACGTACTTACAATGTATGATGAGCGTGCTGCTAATACCCTTTACAATATGTGGGGTACCGATGCAACAGATATAAATTTAACTAAGAATGCCTCTCAGTTTGCACAAGGAAGTGTTATTATAAAATTCGCTTTTACTACTGCCAATTATCCGCTCTGGAGCGATATGAAAGAAGCTATCGAGATGCCTATTTACGATACTTGTACCTATTGTAAACAGAATGGTACGCCTTACGCACTTCGAAATGTGTCCCTATTTCAGTTTGATATAATAGTAAAGGATACTATTACCGCTCCGCAAACGGGATGGGTTTTCAGTACGCTCGTATATGATAAAAATGCGAAAGGAAAGGATGCCTGGGATAAAATGGTTCCTCTGGGTGCTATGTGGGGGAACGATCCAAATGTTAACAGTACATTAACACCAAAGAAACCACTTAGAGAAACAGTTATCAATAAACTTGCTCCACTCTATTCCAAAGAAACTCTTGGCTGGGGAGGAAGACTTTCCGGACCGAATGATGGTGCTGTTATCCCATTGGCAAAGCTTCCTGACGGTAAGGTCGTTGAAAATATTGCCGCTTCTTCTTGTATGAGCTGTCATAGTGTAGCACAAGGACCTTGTTGCCCCGATACCTTATCGGCTTTCCTGTTACCTACTTATTGGTCTTTGGCAAATGGTGATACAATGCCTATTTTCGAGCCAGGTGGCAAGCAATGGATACAATGGAACCAGAACAGACAAGGAACCATTCCTTTCACAGTAGGGCAAGTTGCAGTAGATTTTGACATGGTAACATGTTTTAAATCTATGATTATGATGTATTCGGCAAAACAGGGTGAATCTCTTCAGGAGGCTAATCTTAAAGTATCCCGTGTTAAAATTTTCCAAAACAGAAGTTATACCGGACGGTAAAAGCGGGATAAGTGGACTTTCTATTAATAGAATAAACAATAGATTATATTTATTTAAGAGAAATATCCTTGCGATAATTTTCTTTTTCTTTAAAGAAAGTACAAATCAAAACAACAAAAAGGACTTCGTAGGGAAGTCCTTTTTGTTTACTATCTGTTCATATTATATAATTGTAATCAATACTTTCTTTCATCGTTAAGAGAACAGAAAAGCACTTGGCTTCAGGTTTAATATATGCTGTTTTATTAAAGGATATGGACTGAAAGTCATTATCATTATTTACAATATTATCAGAGAGTCCTTATTCCCTCTAATTATTTCATTTAATTGAAACAAAAGCTTCAAATCCTCTAAAAAAAGGTTCGATTTTTTGACACTGAGGAGCACTTCTGTTAGGTCAGGCTTTATGTCTGACCTGCTTTTTAGAAATTCCAAATCACAAAATTCAAATTTCAAAATATGATGGTTTTGCAGATTTGTTTTTTAATAAAAGGCGAATGCAATTTTAATAAAAGGCGAATGCAATTCGCCTCTACAGTGTCTCCATTGGAATTTGTTTTTTGAAATTTGGAATTTCTAACAGGGCGTGCCCCTCTTGCGCCTTCTACTTTCCATCATTCCAAAACATTTGCAAGCGCAATCGGGTCGGGCTGCTTTGGGCTGCGCTATCGCTCCGGCCACGGCTGTTTAGTCTTTGTGTACTATTAATACATTCGTTTGCCGTGGCTACCCCGCTGCATCCCTCACGCGGGCGGCAGGCCGTGACTCAGGGATACGTTCTCTATCAAAAAAAGATCTTAAAAGATTAGATGGCGAATTCAAGGGCGAATACAATTCTGTGTAATTCAGTACAAGACAATAACCTAAAGAAAAATTCATACCATACATCAACGAAGTGTTTCCCCAGGAATATGAAGTGGCGGTATTATACTGATTGACGTAGTTATTCAATGATTTATTATTGATATAACCAAGGTTAAATCCGAAATTATAATATGAACATCTCATTTTTTATCCTGAGCGTTCAGAACAATAACAGGTAAAATGAACAGTAAAAATAAAGTATACTTATTTTTCATATTGATATGTTAACTTGTTAGTATATGATTATTGATAAGAAACTGCTACATAATACTTTTTAGAAGCATTTTTAAATTTACCAATGGCATATACAGCGTTATTCCTATCAACATAGATACTAAAGATTTCATCATTAGCATTTAGAGCTCCAGCACCAGCCCCCAATTCACTCCATGAACTTCCATTCCATTTAGCAACATAGTGTTTTTTTTCTTTATTGGTAAAGTTCCCCGCAGCATATACATTACCTTCTGAATCAACCACTATTTGATGAATTACTCCATTGGCATTTAAAGCATTTTCTCCACTTCCTAATTCACTCCAGGAACTACCATCCCATTTGGCTATATAATGTTTCCCTGATCTATCTTTAATTTCACCACCTACATATATATTACCATTTTTATCAATCACAGCTGAATTAATAAGCCCATTAGGTCTATAGGTATCTGTTGGAGAACCCACTTCTAACCAATTCGTTCCATCAAATTTTGAGAAAAAGTAATGGCCTTTATTTGAAATAAATTTTCCGGAAACATACAAGTTATCGAGACCATCCTTAAGCCATATAGTAAAGCCTTGAGTTGTATTTACAATAAATGGATCAACACCAACCTTATCCCAGCTTTTACCGTTAAATTTTCCAACATAAAACTTACCTCTGTGTTTTAAAAAAGCGCCTGTCGCATATAGATTGTCTTTATTGTCCCTAAAGAAAGGAGTCAAAAAAAGCAGAATCGCAATCCATTACCTTTGAACGATACATTTCTTGTAAAGCTTTTGTTGTCATATTCCAATGCTGAAGTAAAACATACCTTTTGCAATATCCAGTTGCTAAATCCATTGTCTCAGTAACATCGCCATAAATATAAAATCCTTTTTGAGAATCAGGAAAAATATTAGAATCGAAAATAATATGTTTGATTTCTTTAAATCTGCTACCATCCCACATAACAATTGCGGATGATGATGAATAAGAAGTCGAATAATTTAAAAAGTAAATATTACCCAATGAATCTCCATAAATATTATTTAAATATGTATAAGCAGAAATTACGTATTTCCCATCGCCTAATTCCCTCCAGCCTTTATTCTGAGCATAAGAAGAAATATTGACTATAAAAAAGGCAAATACTATTAGGGAAATATTTTTCATATTAACTTCAATAATTCATAATTATTAAATACTCATTAGAAAACAATTGCATTAAACAATATATAAATTTTCCTATAATGAGGTTCTATATTACGGATTATTCCATTTTGCTATATAACACTCATTATTTGCATTCGTAAAACTTCCCACTGCATATACACTTCCTTTATTGTCAATGAAAATTGACATAATTGAACTATTTGCATTCAGTGCATTCATTCCCCTTCCAAGTTCCGTCCATGAACTGCCATCCCATTTTGCTACATAACATTTTCCATCTTGATTACGGAACTCACCTGCTGCATACAAATTCCCAAAATTATCTGTTTTAATATCAATAATTAAACCATTTGCATTCAATGAATGGTCTATTCCACCTAATTCACTCCATGTTGTTCCATTCCATTTTGCCACATAATATTTTTTATTGGTATTTTTAAATCTTCCGGCAGCATATATATTACCATCAGCATCAACTGTTATTGCCTCAATTAAATTATTGGCACTTAGTGTATTACTTTCTGTCCCTAATTCATTCCAATTTGTACCATCCCATTTTGCTACATAGTATTTACCTTTGGAATTTGTTAGCAAACCTGAAACATACAGATTTCCGGCATGGTCTGTTACAAGACAAAAAATAAAGCCATTAGATTCGTGTAGACTCGAAATGTCAAGTTTAGTCCAGTTTGCTCCATTCCATTTTGCAATGTATTGCTTTCCGTTTAATTCTTTAAATCCACCCGCCGCATATAGATTCCCATAATCATCAACTGTAGTATGAATCATATCATCATGGGCATTATCTAACCCAACCTCGGGCAATATGCTCCAATTTGCACCATCCCATTTGCTTATAAGAGGTATGAAAGGTGTACCCCCAATAGGAAATCCTGCAGTATAGATATTACCATCATGGTCAGAAGTAATAGTAATAATAGGTTTATATGAAACCTTTGAATCAGAAATGCTATTTAAGCCAGTAGTATTACACTTGGCAATATAATTTTTATCAGCTGTTTTTAATGATGCTTGATAAACAGAATCTATTGCTGCAAATATATTTCCGGAATTATCAACAGCTAGTGACTGAATATTAAAATCACTAAATGAATTTAATGTATTAGGTACACTACATAGCTCGGTCCAACCCTGTGCATGAAGAAAAGTACTATATATAAACAGGTAAAATAACAGCAAAAATTTATATGCTATTTTATTTACATAATCTGTGAATGATACGATTTTTTTCATAAATGAAATAATTAACGAATACTTATATTATTATTTTAAAGTGTAAACGATCAATTAGTCAGGTCAAACCGTTCTTAATAATAAACTCTTTATTTTGATCCGAGGCTATCATGAGTTATTATTTCAAGTTCACATAAATGACAGATTCCATTGCCTCCATCAAAATACCGTAATCCAATCAGTTCATCCTCATTCACCAGCTCAGCCTGAATAACAATTGCAAATACTATGTTACCTGTATCCGAATCTATTTGATAAACAATTGAAGGAATCTCCATCGCTATAGGCTTATGTATTGTTATATTTTCAGCATCAATATGAAAAACCGCTCGCCCTGCCAGAACATCATCCTCTGTAGCAAGCGTATTTTTAATACATTTAACCTCTTTCCATGATTCAAATGGTATTGAACCCCATAAATCATTTAACTGCTTCATAAATATTTACCCAAAATGTTAAACCTCATTCTTATGTAAGAACGATAGTACTCTTAAGTCAATAATTTTAAAAAATGTTCCCGTTTATTACACTCTTGGTTGACGAAATTGTAGATTTCACAGAAAATATAAGCCTTCTTCATATTCAATATCATTAATTTCAGTCCAAATTGTTTTTATTAATGGATCAAATGAAATTAATAAAAGTTTCTTAGTCTATAAATTTTGATTTATTTAAATTAAAAAACGCTAACACTTGAAAAAAAATCTTAACAATTACCGTTTTTAGAAATGACAACTCAGATAATAGAATATATTAAGAAGTATACAACCCTGACCGAAGAAGAAAGTCAGTATTTCAGTTCATGTTTTAAAGAAATAAAAATTAAAAAACGGCAATTAATTATTCAACCAAACTTTACAGCCAAATTCAGATATTATATATTGAAAGGTGCATTCAGGGCTTATGTAGTGGCTGATGAAGGGCAAGATCATACCATAACTTTTGCCATTGATGATTGGTGGATCACAGACTATAATAGTTATATTTTTCAACAACCAGCGACGATGTTTGTTATTGCATTGGAAGATAGTATCGTATTACAACTTGATTATGATACAGAACAAGAACTAAAACATCTAAACCACAAGTTCGAGACATTCTTTAGAATACTGGCTGAAAGAGGACTTGCAGCTCAACAGCGAAGAATAATATCCAATCTCACACAAAGCGCTGAAGAACGCTACGAAACCTTTGTAAGTAAATACCCACAAATTGTTCAACGGGTACCACAATATACCTTAGCGTCTTACTTAGGAATGACAACAGAGTTTTTATCAAGAATACGAAATAAAAGAGGTTTGAAAAAAAGTTGAACTACATCAACTAAATTTCTTAAACTACTTCATTAGTATCTATACAAATTCATAGCACTTTTGTATTGTTAATAACGACAACTAAAACCAATACAACATTTATGAAAACATCGGAAAAGAGAACGTACGCAGTTCCAACAAGACAAGAAGTATCTGCTAATAATCAAGTTATTTTTGACTCTCTTCAAAAAGGTTTGGGCTTTGTACCAAATTTGTATGCATACTTCGCAAAAAATGAAACAGCATTAGGAGATTATCTTACTTTACAAAATCGTAAAAGTACATTAAGAGCAAAAGAGAGAGAAATCGTTAACTTGATAACAAGTCAGATTAATGGTTGTCGGTATTGCCAATCTGCACATACCGTTTTAGGTAAAATGAATGGGTTTACGGATGAACAAATCTTAGAAATTCGAAAAGGGACGGCATCATTCGATAATAAGTTAGATGCCTTAGCAAAATTCACATCATCGGCTGTTGAAAATAGAGGAAAAGTAAGCGAAGACATTAAAGAAGCTTTTTTTGCTGCGGGATATGATGAAGCAAATATGATTGATGTAATTATCGTTGTTGGTGACAAAATAATCAGTAACTACATTCACAATTTGACTGAGTTTGAAATTGACTTTCCTGTAGCTGAAAAAATATAATCCGGCAAGAAACAATTCCATATATACTTAATAAATTATGCAGGATAATAATATCATTTACATAGTTTATTAAGTATATTATTTTTACCAGTATCAACTTAGCTATAATTCAATAGATACTATGATAATTATAGTATAGGATTATCATAAAATCATTCCAATCTTTTAATTCCATCAATAGATATTAAACAGGATTTTGTAAGGATTTAATTAGTAAAACATTCAAGTTCTCTCTTTTTACAGAACAACTAACCAAAGAAAAACAGAGGTTCATTTTTCATTTTAAATTAAAAAATTACTATGTAAGTCAACATTCAATAATTACTTTTGAATTCATTCCCAATCGCCTTCCCCTGCACACTAAACATTTGTAAATCGTCAGCCTAATCCGGACAAAATATAAGTAAGGAAACGACATTGGATTCCAAATCACAAATTCATGTTGTATTTTCTGAGCCTCCGAGTAAGCTATGATTCAATTGTTCTGAAAGTCAGGTTTATTCTTGGCTGTGTTATTTTCTTTGTTGGAGGAAGACTATGCAGCCAATTTGTTTGTGTAGTATCTTTCATCACCAATAAACTTCCGTGTTCTAAAATTAAAGAAACGGTTTCTTTTGTAATCTTGTGTTTTAATGAAAATTTGCGTTCTGCACCAAAGCTTAATGACCCGATAGCTCCATTTTTCTTTAAATCTTTTTCGGCATCACTGTGCCAAGCTATTCCTTCATCACCATTATGGTATAGGTTTAGCAAACAAGAATTAAAACTTTCTCCTGTTATTTGTTCAACAATTGACTTCAATTCCAATAATTCTTTTGACCAAGGTAAGGCGCGTTTAGTAGTATTTGAATAGGTATATTCAAAATCAATATCCCCATACCATGCCACTTTCCGTTTTGTAATAATTAATTTTCCGTAAATAATAGCCTGATCATTTTTCCATTCAATTGTTTTCATCAAACAATCGAAATAATGATTGGCCTTGTAATCGGTCAATAATTTTCCATAATAATTTACAATCCCATCTTTTGGAAGCAAATTTTTTGATCCCTCTATTTCGTCGTTAAACAAACCCATTTTTTATATTGTAATTTCATACAATGTCCACAAGGACGAAACCCATTTTTAACCGCTTCATTTTCTGAAATAAAGAAAACTCTATTTTTTTGTTTCATTCGTTTACCTAATTTGCATTGCAGCGTTCCGTATATTTTTAATTTTTTATTTCCTCCAAAGCAAATTTCCTTTTGCATGATTTTGCGTACTAAATCCCCGGCATTTATATCAAGATGCTTAATCACTTGCTAACTCAGCGCATCGTGAAAAATAATTCCCAGAGTGTGTCGTTCTCCACTATGAATCTCGCTTACCCCGTGTTTCATATTTACACGATAGTATCCTTTAGTACCTTTAACAGGTCGAAAGTTCGTTGTAAAAATCAGCATGTCACCTTTCTTTGGCTTTAATACTATAGCCTTTGATTGTGCTCTGGGTATTTGCTGCACTAACACAAATTCACCTCCAGTAAAATCTTCGTCAGGTTCATTCAGGAACAAAACCGTTTGAATCGGAAAATACACATCACCATATAAATCCTGATGCAAGGTATTATATCCGCCTTTTCCGTATTTCAAAATTAAAACAGTTGCATTCAATTGATTGTTTGCTTTACATTGTTCTAACAATTGCTGATGTGTATCTGGAAAAGTTGCGGCAATATTTAATGCTTTCATCCAGGCGTTTGTAATCGGTGCAAGTTTGGGATATGTATTTTCTCTAATACTATTAATAAGGTTTGGAAGTGGATATTTGAAATATTTGTATTCTCCTAAGCCAAAACGGTAGCGTTCCATCACAACCGTTTTCCTATAATATTGTTGAGTATTATAGCCACTTATTAATTTGTTACACTGTACGTTTGACAAGAGTTTTGGAACTATAGCATAGCCTTTTTCGTGCATTTCCTGAGTTATGCTCTGCCAATCGATTGAGTCAATTTTTTCTTTCACAATTATATTTTTTATTCCACGCTAACTACAGCTTTTAGGTTGCCTGGAAATTGCCTATGATTATTTTTTCTTACAAATGATGTATTCGCAAATACCACTTATTCTTCTGCAGGAATTGTTTTGATATATATTACACCAATTTTAAATCGTTGTGCTGTATTTTACCCAATCCTCTAAATCTTCTGTATTGCCGAAAGTAAGTACTTAACAGCTTGAAAAAAACCCGAATCTTGCTAAACAAATTCAGATTGCGCTTTTATTCCTTCCCAACCGATGATGGCTGTTTTTCTGGTATTTCCCCACATATAACCGCCAAATATTCCTGAAGATTGAATAACACGATGACAAGGAATTAAGAATGCAATGGGATTGCTTCCAATGGCTGTACCTACGGCTCTTGACGCGTTTGAATTTCCAATTTTATTTGCAATGACTCCATACGTTGTAAGTTGCCCCAGGGGAATTTTCAAAAGTGCTTGCCAAACTTTTAGTTGAAAATCTGTTCCTTTTAAATGCAGCTTTATTTGGTTCAATTTTGTCCAGTCCTGCGTAAAAATCTGTAGCGCATTTTGTTGAACGGAATCTGTCATTTGTCTGAAATTAGCATTAGGAAAATGGTCCTGTATTATTTGAAATGCGAGCGTTTCGTCATCAGCAAATGCCAAATAACAAATTCCCTTTTCTGTTGATCCAACCAGAATGTTTCCGAATGGGCTTTCAGCAAAACTATAATTTATGGATAAATTTTTTCCGCCATTTTTGTATTCAGCAGGTGTCATACCTTCTATATTAATAAATAAGTCATGTAAACGACCTGTTCCTGAAAGTCCTGTTTCGTGAGCAGTTTCAAAAAGAGTTGCTTGATTTTCTTTTAATATTTTTTTAGCATACTCTAAGGTTGTAAATTGCAGGAATTTTTTGGGAGTTGTACCCGCCCATTCACTAAAAAGCCGTTGAAAATGAAATGGACTTAAATGAACTTTCCTTGCAACTTCGTCAAGATTAGGTTGCTCTTTAAAATTCACTTTGATGTACTCAATAGCTTCCGCAATCCGGTAATAATTGATTTTTTGCTGTTCTGTCATTATTTCAAATGTTGTAATACAAAGGTCGAAATACGTTTGTTCTTGTAAAATCCGAAACTTGCTAATTATTTAATCTGCTGGTTGGGAATTGCAGTGTAAATTTCCAGCCTAATCCTGACAAAATATAGTAAATAGATAAGGCATAACCATTATTACTATTAGTTGTTTTAGAAAATAATTACAAAACGGCTTAATGATTTTTTTAGAGGTATGGCAATTTAAAAAATCAGAAATTCAGATGAATCAATTTCAATTTATAGTGCCATTGGAGCCTTAGTTTACATAGGTCATGATATTAATAATTCAAAGGTTGAGCTGGGTGATAATTTATCAGAGGGATTATATACAGTTATCATTCAGTCTCAGCAAGAGATCTATTCAAGCCAGATTATAAAAATAAAATAATAATCCCATAATATTGGATGTACCCAATATTATGGGACTATTACAATCTATGATACTAGTCGCTTGATTGTATAATGCTTCAAATGCATTTAAAACAAAATATATGGTTAGTACGTATTTTTCAATATCAAAAAAAAAATAATAATTAAACATATACATCCTAAATTCATGATACCTAATAATACGTTAATAAAGAAACTGCTATTATTATGCATATTTGCATCACCCTTTTTCAACGCTTATTCACAGATGATTTATATAACAGATAACCAAGCATTCGCAGATGTGAAGGTATTTGTAGTCAGCAGCCAGGGATTTGCCGATCTGTTGGTATATAAACAGACAAACCAAGCCTTTGTTGGAGCAAACAACGGACAATGGTTTTTTACTTCCGATCAGGCATTTGCTAAAAAGAAAATTTGCTTTGTTAGCAGTCAGGCCTTTGCCGACATAACTATTTTCTATGTTGATAGTCAAAATTTTGCCGGATGGGTTAATACGAATAAAAAATCATTGTTCGATTAAACCAATTTCGTTCTTTGTTATAAATGTTGTTCCTCTAACAAGGCATTCTTAATTCTGATAAATCATTATATTTCCACGCCCACAATGGGCATGCACTTTTCCTAATCATCCTTCCCAAACATTCAATTGCACAAACGGGTTTGGCTTCTTTGAGCTGTGCTGTTTCTCCAACTATGATTGTTTGGACTTTCCTGCATTTCTGTATATCGCCAGTCTGACTAAAAAATTGATGGATCTATTTTGATTTAAGCTCTGTTGGGTTATAACCGAAATGTTTTTTAAACGAGGTAGTAAAATAAGACAAACTTTTAAAACCGGTTTCGTAGGCAACTTCTGAAATATTCAGCTTTCCTTCTTTTAATAATAAAAGACTTTTTCGCATCCGTATGTTTCGGATGAAATCATTCACCGTTTCGCCGGTCAGGCTTCGTAGTTTTCTGTATAAAGAAGAGCGACTCAATCCCATTTCCGCAGCTATAAAATCAACGTTCAGATTTTCAGAGCTAAGATTATCTTCCAGTAATTTTATAAGCTTTTGCAAAAATTCTTTATTGAGGGGATTTTCTGTAAGTTGATCTACGGAAACATCTTCATTAAAAAACTTTTTTATTTTTTTTGTCTGATTGTCAAAATAGGAACAAATCTGTAACAACAATTCCTCCGGACGCACGGGCTTTATTAAAAAAGCATCTGCCCCTGCTTTAAATGCTTCAGTTCGAATATCAACGCTTTCTTCACCAGACACAATAATACATGGTACATGAGCCGTATCTGTTGAGTTTTTTATTTTTTTGCATAATTCAATACCTGATATACCGGGCATGCGAATATCCAGCAAAGCCATATCCGGTGTGTTTATTTTAATCCATTTAAGTGCCTCTTCAGCACTTCTAACTTCATATACTTCTGTGTATTCGCTAAACACCCTGACAATTGGCCAACGGGCACTATCTTCATCATCTACCAGTAAAATCTTTTTATCTTTTAAAATAGTTGTCTTTTCTGTAGAGATCAGCTCATTGACCGGAATGTCTTCCTGTTTTACTTTTTCTATTTCATTTTCATTTACTCTAGGAAAGAAAATATAGAATGTAGCACCGGATTGTGGTAAAGAGGCTGCTTCTATCCATCCTCCGGCTCTCTTCATCATATCATAACAAATGGCCATTCCCAAACCTGCACTTTCAAGTGTACTCTCCTTCATACCTCTGAATGCTTCACCCATTATTAGCTTGTTTACTGTTACAGCATCAAAGCCTTTTCCGTAATCCGTAATCCTTATTCCCGTATGTTCTTTCTTTTCTATACCACCTTCTATTTCTATCACGCCTCCTTCCGAAGAAAATTTTATAGCATTAGATATAATGTTTCTCAGTGCTGTATGAGCCAAGGGAACAATACCTTTTGCTAACTGATTTTCGTTTTTTATAGAGAAAGAGATTTTCTTGTCCACATATTGAGGCTCTAATTCTTTTAATGTTTTTTCTATTATCTCTTTATAGGTAAAATCAACTAATTGCAATTCCTGATTAGACGATTGAAAAGATACCCAGTTTAGTAAATTGGCAGCTAATTCAGTAATAGAATCTGCTGATGATTTTAATTTTTCCAATACAAACTCAGAAGAATCCTTATCAAAATATTTCAGTAGCAATGAAAAATGGTTCAAAGGCCCTCTCAGATCATGACCAAGTACACCAATGAGTCGTTTCTGAAACTCGTTCCATTCTGACAATTGTTCGTTGTTTTTTTCGAGTTCGTATTTTTTATTTAACAGATCTTTTTGCTGATCGATGATTTGTTTTGACTGATTCACAATTTTTTGATTTTGCTCAATCAATAAATAATTACTTTCCTGTAATTCTATGGTTCTTTCTTTTACCTGATCCGTAAGCCATTCATTTCTTTTTCTTATGTTTCTTGTACGCAGTTGAAAAAATGCAACACCTGCTATTAATACGATTGCAAGGATAGCCATCCTGAACCACCAGGTTAACCAAAATGGAGGAGTAATAGTAATATAGAAACGAGTAGCAGAATTTCCCCAGACATGTTCCGAACTGGAGGCACGTATTAATAATACATAGTTGCCTGGAGCAATATTTGTATACTTAGCTAAACGGTCTTTGCCTGAGTAGTTCCAATCCTTATCAAAACCTTCCAACTTATATGAATAATAGTTTTGTTTGGGGATATTAAAATTGAGGGTAGCAAATTCAACACTAAATACATTTTGATTGTAGGGCAATGTTATATGAGTAGCCTCGGTAATGGTTTTATCCAATGGAGAATTAATCGTTTTTGGTGTAACAAGGCTATTGAAAATTTTCAATTCAGTAAGGATTACCTTTGGGAATTCAATCTTATCTATGGACAAAGAAGGATTAATTACCAAGTATCCATTGTTCATACCAAAATAAATATGCCCCTTCTCATCTATATATTTTGAGTTGTAATAAAAAGAACCTGCCGGAAGTCCATCATTAATGGTATAAGGAACAGCTTTGCGGGTTTTAATATTGAATTTCGTAATTCCATTATTCGTGGCCATCCATAAATTTCCATTTGTGTCTTCAATAACACTTCTTACTGCATTATCAGAAAGACCATCCTTTACCATGTAGGAAGTAAACTTCTCTTTATCCCTGTCAAACAAAACAAGCCCTCCTCCATTTGTGCCAATCCATAAGTTATTATAACTATCTTCAAAAATATCAAACACATAATTTTTATCTACTGCTATTGCACCTTCATTAAAACGATATGTTTTAAACTTATCTTCACCAGGGATGTATTTGGTAAGTCCATTAAATGTAGCCATCCACAAAGTACCTGTATGGTCTTTATGAAACCAGTAAATCCAATCGGATGGAATTCCATCTTTATTAGAAGGATCGGATCGATACCTCTTAAACTTTTCCGTTTTTTTATCAAATACACTTAAACCGGCACCTATCGTCGATACCCATAACTGCCCATTGTAGTCACACAAGCCTTTTATTTTATCCCATCCAAGCGATGTTGGATTATGTGGATCATGACGAAAAATAGTGGCCGTACCTGACGGATTTATTCTTGTTAATCCTCCTGCATAGGTGGAGATCCAAATAGTATGATCAGCATCTTCCAGTATACCCAATACGGCATTGGTAGCAATAACTTGTTTTTTATCTGACGCAGTAAAATTCATAAAACTGGCAGCGTTTTTCTTTTTTAGAAATAGTCCACCGCCATCGGTAGTAATCCAAAAATTGCCATTATGATCTTTTAAGAAAGAAGTGACTACGCCATTTTTTACACTAATTTCTGGAGAGGTACTATTTTTTACAGATACAAAAAAATTCGTATTGATATTTGAAAAATTGATTCCATTTAAAAAAGTTCCAACCCATAATGTTTGTTTAGAATCTACATAAATGGCTGTAACATTATTACTGCTTAATTGTGAACTTCCTTCTTTTGTGTAATGATGAAACTTTTCAGACTCCAGATCCATTAAGTCTATACCACTGCCATCAATAGCTATTAAGAGTTGCTTGCCTTGAGGAAGAAGACGAATCGTATTATTTCCATTAAGTGTTTTTTTATCGGCTGGTTTATTCTTATATGCTTTAATTTCACCTGTTGATGTATTTATTTTCCGTAGCCCCTGTATTGTTGCCATCCAGATATTCTCCTTATCCAAATAAATTGCTCTTACCTGGTATCCTCTTCCATAGACATTTCTCAAATCTGTGAATATATTTTGTGATGTATTGAAGAGTATTAATCCATCATTCGTTCCTATATATATCAGATTGCTTTTTATACAGAAGGTAATGAAAATACTAATGTCTTTATCAGACGCATATTGAAAACGTTGGGGCTTTTCGTATAACGAAGTTATTTTATACAAACCATGTGTACTTGATAGTATCCAGATATTCCCCTTGTCATCTTCTTGCATACGTTCGATATCACCTTCGATATATTGTAAAACTGGGTACATATTTGAATTGGCATTATAAAAGCGATCTTGTATGTGATCGTAAATATTAACTCCGTGGCGGGTGCCTATCCAAAGATTACCTTTTCGATCGTTGTAAAAACATTTTGTATTATTACTTGTGATGGAGAAGCTATCTTTAGGATCTGTTTTGTATACTGTAAATGTATATCCATCGTATTTATTCAAACCATCCTCTGTTCCAAACCACATGAAACCTCGTTTGTCTTCTACAATGGCACGCACCGTGCCTTCTGAAAGCCCATCTTTAATAGAAAGTTGATAAAATACATAAGAGGGTACCTGGCCATTGCCGATATGAGGAAACAGAAGGAATGGTAGTATAGAAAATAAAATAAAATATCGCCGCAACAAAAATCTGCCAATAATCTCAATTGTCATATTTATTCAATTAAAAAGCATTTTAATAATTCCATAATTTAACGAAATATTTATAATTGAGTTCGCCTGGCTTTTATATAAATAAATCCATCTTCTGAATACAAGGAACGACTCAAAAGTAATAAAGTCATTAAACCGTCTAAATTTGTTTTTTTACCGCTTGTTTCTTTTATACCCTAAACAAAATAATATAACAATATAGAGCCGAAACAGTATTACGTTATTCAGAAAGTCTACATACATTAGAAATTTCAAGAGACACAGATTTTAATCGTTAATCCTATTTCATTACCACCTTTAAAAAACATTTTGGCTATAATTTTCCAGAATTCAACTAGTAAGACTTTTTACTGAAAACCTGTTGGCATTATTTTTCTTTTGAAATTTCCATACTGTTTTTAACTTCTTAAAATCTACATCGGTTAATGAACCGATTTCAAAAATCTTTGACTCAATTTTAAAACTACAAGGAATCATTCAATTATATCTTTGAATAAATCAAATTACAAGGACTTATTCAAAGATTGTCTATGAAAACCAATATAAGCTTAAGAAGAAATTTGCTACTCCTTATAGGTACGTTGATCCTTTTTTCCTCCAATACTTCAAATACCAACATTGAATCCATAACAAAAAGGGGATTCGAATCAGTATTTCGCACATCCGGTCTTTCGGGTGGATTAGGAGATAATGGCCTGATAACCGAATAAGATCTTTCAAAAAATCCTTTCACTCGCTCAAGAAATTAGTCCGTGAATGTTTTAAAAACGAAAAGCCTCATGAAAAAAATATACAATCTATTGTATCTATCCTTATTAATTATACCATTTAGTAATTATGGACAATGCCCTACGGATTTGCAGATGGGTCAAAATCTGGTTACAAACGGGGATTTTTCAGCGGGATATAGTGGCTGGGCATTCACAGCTGATCCAACACAAGCAAATGGATATCTTGTATTCAATCCTCCTGCAACAACCAATTATTCTTCACCTGGAATGATTGATGTAGCAACGAATCCAAATGTATTTAATAGTGCCTTCGGAACATTTGGTGACCATACAACTGGTACAGGAAATATGTTAATGTGTGACGGTATATGCGTACCAAACATCGATTTATGGAGAGAAACAAATATACCGATCGTTGCGAATACAAATTATTATTTCTCTGTATGGATCACTTCCATGGATGCCTTACCTCCTCCCGGAACACTTGCATTCAATATAAACGGTTCATTACTCAATAGCATATCAGCTCCGGGCGTTACTGGAGAATGGATACAATTTACACAAGTATGGAACTCCGGACCTACTCCTCCTGCAACTATAACAATTGCTATACAGAACACAACCTTAACAGGTTGTAATAATGGTGTTGACTTTGCTATTGACGATATTTCATTTACACCTGGTTGTTTGTTTGGCTCGCCCGGCCCAACACCAAACCTAGGACCTGATGCTACCATTTGTGGCACCGGTGGATCTATCACACTTAACTCCAATGTACCACACAATACAACTACTACAGTAACATGGAATGACGGAACAAGCGGAACTGGTTTGGCCGCACCCTATACAAAAGTTATTACAACACCCGGCACCTATTCTGTATGTGTGTCAGATGCTGGATCATGTTCCAAATCAGATGTGATTGTCATTTCAAATACATTTTCTGTAAACATTGGGCCGAATCAAACATTATGTAACCCGACATCTTATACACTCGATCCAATATTTAACGGACCAGGTGTAACCTATAAATGGTATGATGGATATCCAACTTTAGCAACTGCTCCAAATACCAATCAAACATATACTGTAAATACTCCTGGCACATACCGCGTAGATGTTACCGATCCGGTATGTGGAACTCAGTCAAGCAGCGTTGTTATATCAACTGCTACAGCGATACCAACAAATGGTATTTATTGTACTACTGGTTCTACGGCAACCGTATCGGTATCCGGACCTGATACTTATAATTGGTATTCATCAGCAACGGGTGGTACGTTATTGGCATCAGGTACAACATCCTATACTACACCTCCGCTAACAGCACCAACGAACTATACCTATTATGTACAGGATATGTCTACGTTTACAGGTAGTGTAGGGCTTACAACTCTAAACCCAAACGGTTTACAAAACTGGGGTGTTAATGCATCAGGCTTGCAGATGGAATTTCAGCTTTTTCAGAATATTCAGATTACATCCATTCAGGTTCCTATGATCATTTACAGCAATGGAACGGCCAATGTATCTGTAACCATTTACAACAATGGCACTGCTGTCGCTGGGCCATTTGCATCCTCTAACACGACTGTTACTACTGCTCAGTCCAATACACTGATACAATTTAATTTCCCTGCATTCAATTTAACAACCAGTATGGGAGCGAATCTCAGCATGGCTATTTCAGCAGCTTCCGGAGGTAATATATTATGGAATCAGGGTGGTGGCCCTTATGCCTATCCTTACAATTCAAACCCTTCCGGTGTTATGAATCTAACGGGCGGTGGTGGCACAAATGCAACAATCAACGATTACCCTCATTTCTATAACGTACAATTCCAGGCAGGAACTCTATGCGCACGTGTACCGGTTACAGTAACGAATAACTGTGTTTCGCCAGTAACATGGAGTAGTTTCAGTGTAATACCAAAAGGAAATTCCTGTGTACTAAATTGGAGTACTGCAAATGAAACAAATAATCAGAGTTTCACTATTGAACGTTCCAGTGATGGTATACATTTTGAAACAATTGGAACAATAAAAGGTAGCGGAAATAGTGTAAATGCATCAGCATATAGCTTTACAGATGGATCTCCTTTATCCGGGACATCATACTATCGTATTTGTCAGCATGACTTAAATGCTAATAAATCCTATACAGTACTTCAGACTTACACCAATACTGAGGTAAATTTCATACATGTATTTCCGAATCCATTTCATCAATCAGCAAACATTCTTGTCAATGATTCCGAATCAGATACCTATACATACATGATCTCTTCAATAAGTGGACAATTGATTGAACAAGGTAAGGGGAAAATGAGGGAATCATTAACCGTAGGTGAAAAAATTTCTGATGGAATATTTATAATCACGATTTATACACCTTCACGAGTTGAGACATTTAAGGTCATCAAGCAATAATTGATAATACATTTATAGTAACATGTAAAATGAAAATCTATATGAACATATCCAGACAAAAATTCGATTCGGCAACATTTGTTATATTATTTATTGTATTCTACTTCTTGCTTTTTGTTTACTCAGTTCTTAGTGGCAATGTTAATCTGTGAATAGTTCGATCAAAAACATCGTACTAATGACACTCACCCTAATAACTGAATCATATATCTGATTGTTAACATTTAAAAAACGCCCCATTTTATTATGAAATCATTTGTATTCATATTATTAGTTTATACACTTCTATATTTTTCTGTTCAGGCACAGTATATATTTCCTGCATGTGGAACACCATGGGTTTCCGGAGCAATCTATACTGGTGGAGATACAGTCTCTTATAACAATTCAAACTGGTCGGCAAAGTATTATACAACGGCAGTACCAGGTAGCAACGGTGACTGGTCTCGTGTAAGTAAATGCGGTAGTGGAAACTTAGGTCCTGACTATGCAGGTACACAACGAATTATCGGGTATTTGCCAAATTGGGTTACAAACTTTGATTATAAAACCTTTGACCCATCCGTAGTAACGCACATCAATGTTGCGTTTAATACTTTCCAACAAAATAATACTAATTATCTGAGCACTGATTTTGCATCCATTGCATTTGATACCAATACGAATAGACAAGTGGATTCTGTTTTATTTGACAATAATGTATTACAGCGCGCACATGCAAAAGGTGTAACAGTTTCTGTATCCATTGGTGGTTCAGACGACTATGCTTTTCTCTGGTTAATGACTACTTATGCAACCAACGATGCAAAAATGGAAGAAATTGCTACATACATCAGCAATTATGTTACCGAAAAAGGTTTAGACGGTGTTGACCTGGATTTGGAATGTTGGTGGGCAGATGCTACGATAGCAGGAACGACAGACCAGGGTGGCTTGGTTCGAGGTGATGAATGGGGTACACCTGATCCGGGGCCACCTCCTGCTGGCGTCGGACTGAGAATTCTTGCTCAAAAACTAAGAGAAAAAATGCCTTCCAAATTAATATCCTGTGCCGTATTTGCTACTTCTAATTATGGAAATAATTACGATGATACCATGTCTGAATATATGGATTGGATCGGCCTCATGACGTATGATTTTACAGGCTCCTGGAGCGCTTCTCCGATTGGCCCTCATTCTTCTTTGTACAAAGTGGCTCAAGGCTATGTGGGACAATCAGCGGCTAACCCTATTTACTCTGTTCAGGATGGATTAGAATTCTGGATGGGGCTAGCTGCACCTTCGTGGAATCAGGATGGCGGATTTAATGTTCCGAAGTCCAAACTTGTATTTGGTGTACCTTTCTATGGCTATGATTTTTCTACACCAAAACCTAATAATGGAAATGGTTTTGTAACAATGAAGTGGAATGAAATCGTTGCTGCTTACCCCAATGCTGCAACAAGTTTTGATCCTTTGGATACAACGATACTAAACGGTTATATCGGAGCAAACAATAAAAAAATCTACTATGATACTCCTAAAAGTGCGGCGGCAAAAATCAACTATTCCAGAAACTTTGGTCATCAGGGAGTTATTTTATGGGAACTAACAGGCGATACACCTTACAATAGCGGTACAAGCATTCTGAAAGCCATCAATGATGCTGCCGGTAATTCTATCACAACTGGAATAGCTCCAGCTACAAACACTTCAGCAATACTTAATATATATCCGAATCCTTCTACGGATCAATGCAGTGTTTCGCTTCCGAATACAGGCACTCTTCATTATACGCTGATAGATTCAAAAGGTGTAATGATAAAAGAAGAAACTATAAGCAATGTATCTGATTATTTAAATATCAAAACCAACACACTTTCAGAAGGTTTATATATCATAAATATTGTCCAAAATGATACATGCTACACAGGAAAAATTTCGGTGATCCACTAATAGTAAACTGTATGCGCATTCACCAGTCTAATAATGCTGATTTAATTACCGGTATGAAAAAAAATATACATAACAGGTCTCTTAAATTTATTGTAACGTATTTCCGGATAATCTCATTCTTTTGTTTCACTGTGTTAATCTGTTTGTGTTTCTCTAAGGAAGCATACGCTCAGGTTAGTCCAACGGTACTGAAAACAACAAAAGATCATTCAAAACAAGTGATTGGATATATCACCGAATGGGGACCTTGGAAAGATATTCCAGGTGTTATTCCAAAAGGTAGTCTGAATCAATTGAACATAGATTATTCCCAATATACAATCTTAAATTTCTCGTTCTTTGGTGTTGCTGTGGACGGTTCTATTCATAGTGGAGATTATAGAAACCCGAACATCAATCAGCCTGGTGTGGATCAACAGCCAGCGCCAATAGTAGATTCCAACATTTACAGCAGCTGGGATTTATACTTATTACAAGGTGAACTGGATATTTTATATTATATCGGTACTAGTGGATATGCATATTCGCTGGGATACAGAGATAATGGTAATCTATGGGAAAATATTATAACAGGAGCAAGTGGTGAGTATCCTCTTGCTATTCATCAACAAGGCGGCAAGCTCGGTATCATAGATCTTGCTCATGCTAATGGTGTGAAAGTGATGGCCTCTATTGGCGGATGGAGCATGAGTAAAGAATATGGTGGTATGGCAGCCGATTCTGTAAAGCGAGCTCGTTTTGTTCAAGATTGTAAAACACTGATCGGAATGGGCTTTGATGGTATTGATCTGGACTGGGAATACCCTGGGCAGACAGGTATGAATTTTACAGGTTTACCGCAGGATTATAACAACTTTGCAGTATTGGTAGAGGATATACGTGCTGCGATCGGTAGTACGAAATTGATTACTGCAGCATACAATGCCCTTCCTTCAAAGTTTTCACCATTTGATTGGACAAGGTTAAGTAAGACGATGGATTATTTCAACTTTATGACCTATGACTATAATGGTGGTTGGTCTGATATAGCAGGACATAATGCGCCTCTGTATGATTACCCCAATGAAGAATTCACGGGCTTTTCATTGGATGCAACCATGAAAGGAATCAAAACAGCCGGCATTCCTTTAAACAAAGTATGCCTTGGTGTTCCATTCTATGGAAGAGGCGTTGTTACAAAAGACGCTGCGACTCTGAATGGACCTACCGTCAAGCAATCCGTAACAATTAGTCCGGATGGACTTGTATCCACTGCTGCTGATTTTGTGAACTGGCCATTAAATGTCTGGGATGGAACTCCAAATTATACTGTCATTCTTGCTGATTCAACTGGATGGACAGAACATTGGGATGATAATGCCAAAGTTCCATACAAAACCAATGGTAACTATTTTTTAAGTTATGATAATGAAAAATCGATAGGACTAAAAGCCCAATTTATAAAAGACAATCAACTTGCTGGCGTTATTGTCTGGACGGCAAGTGGTGACTGGATAGATCTGGAAAAAGATACGATACAATATGGAGGTAAGCTCGTGTATAGTCCGGAAACGAAAGCACCGCTTGTGAATGAGATCAATTATGTATTTGCGACTTCAATTATAACTGACAGTACAACAACTGGTATAAGCTATGGTTCAACCACTTCAGCAATGCTGAATATATATCCGAATCCTTCTGTGAATCAATGTCGAATTACACTTCCCGATGCATCAGCTCTTCATTATACGCTCGCTGATTCTAGAGGAGCATTGATTAAAGAAGAAACCATAAGCAATGTTTCTGATTATTTAGATATCAAAACAAATACACTTTCAGAAGGTTTATATATTATAAGTATTGTTCAAAATAATAAATTTTACAGCGGAAAAATTTCAGTGATTCATTAAATATCCATATTGAAGAAGTTCTCAAATCTGTTTGCATTTTTCATCAATGCATGTAAATTATTTTGCTGATCAAAACCATTCATCGTATATGGAAACTAACTAAAGCCATTACTAATTTATACTCATTTGGTCATTCAAAAGTTAATTAGATTAAGAAATATCTCATTTAATCTAAACAACAGCTTCAAATATTCCATAAAAAAGTTCGATCCTAAGGGCACTTAGGAGTATTTTTTTCAAGCTTAAGTCTAATAGCAATCATATTACAATCACCTTTTAAAAAACATTCAGCCTTTATGAGAATAGCTGCCCTGCTGCATCTCTCACACGAGCGGTGGTGCGTAACGCAAATTTTTCACAGCGATTATCTAATATTTTGGTTTCTCCGAAAGTGAATACTACCATTACTTTGGCACAAAATAATGTTTGACTGATTTATTCGTTCGATGTTGAAATACTATTTTATACAAAATGGCGGCAAACAGCATACTCAGTGGAGGTACAATCATATATAGCAACCAGGCCGTCCAGTTATGCGCAGGTAATGCAGAAGCTATAGTACGAGACGGGTTCATACTAAAACCTGAATACGGAACTTCAAATGTTACAAAACTGATAATCAATAAACCTGTTATAAAACCTGTTAAATGTTCTACCTTTTTATTATTAGAACTAACCAATGTTATAAACATCATTAGAAAAGAAATAGTAGCTTCACCAATTACCGCTGCAACTATTCCTGATGTACCGGGCACTGTTACGATATAATTAACAGAAGGATCATTCATATACGATGGCAGTAACATTACAATTATACCAATACCAAAGATCCCTCCTATTGTCTGAAAAAAAACATAAAAGAATGCATCCGGCAAAGAAATTTTATGAAGCCATAACATAGTAAGTGTAACCGAAGGGTTTATATGAGCACCGGATTTTCTTCCCCAGGTAGAATTAATTATTCCAACAGCCGTTGAACCCATTGCTATTCCAATTATAAATCGTCTGGTTATATCTGAAGGAATGCTGTACACCAGATTTAGATCAGGATGTTGTAACAAAATAGTAACTAAAGATGCCACCATCATAAACATACCCAAACCCCAGGCTTCTATAAAGTATAGAGGGTAGTGCTTCTTAAATGTTTCAACCCATTTATTCATTTGTTAACCGATCAATAATTTCAGAAATCAAACTTGTCCAGCCTGTTTGATGACTTGCTCCTAATCCTTTTGCAGTATCACCATGAAAATATTCATAGAATAACAATAAGCCCTGGAAATTGGGATCTTTGCTATAAGGTGTATCCTTTCCATGTATAGGTCTATTTCCATCTGAATCCGGCAAATACTTATTGACCAAGCGCTGTGCAAGTGCCTTCATTGCTTGATTTAGATTTAAAAATGTGCCGGAGTTTCTTGGAAATTCTACCTTAAGTTCATCTTTATAATATTCATAGTACGTAACCAATGATTCCAGAATGAGATAATTAATAGGTACCCATAAGGGACCTCTCCAATTTGAATTTCCTCCAAAGATTCCTACAGAAGCTTCAGCAGGCTCATAGCCCAATTCATAATGGTTTCCATCAAGTGTAAGTGAATAGGGATTTTGTTCATAGTATTTGGAAACAGAACGTATACCAAAATCTGATAGAAATTCTGTTTCGTCAAACATAACCTGAAGTATTCTTACTAATTTATCTTTGGGTATAATAGATAATATAACATCTCTATTCTTATCATAACACTCGATTTCATGAAGCTTCCCTTTTGATGATCTCATGTCTCTAAACCATTCAAATCTTGCGTGAAAATTTTTCAGCGAAGCAAAAACTTCTTTTTTAATAACTGAAACTGCAAACAAGCAAGATAAGCCTACAATAGAACGTACCTTGATGGGAGATTTGCTTCCGTCTGAAAGGATAGCAATATCATAAAAAAAAGCATCCTGTTCATCCCACAAACCTTTCTGATTTTCACCAAACTGATTAAATGCTTCTGATATATGTTCAAAATGTTCGTAAAACTTTGTTGTTACATCTTCGAAAGTAGGATCATGCAATGCTATTTCAAGTGCTATACTTAGCATGTTCCCTGCATACATACCCATCCAACTGGTGGCATCTGCTTCTTCCAATTCAATACCCTCAGGAAGATTACTCCTGTCAAATATTCCAATATTATCCAGGCCCAGAAAACCTCCTTCGAATAGATTTCTATTATGCTCATCTTTTCTATTCACCCACCAGGTAAAATTCAATAATAATTTTGAAAAAATCCGTTTAAGAAAATCAATATCTGCATTACCATTTTTCTTTTTATCTATTTCATAAACTTTAAATGCGGCCCAGGCATGTACAGGAGGGTTCACATCATTAAAGCTCCATTCATAAGCAGGTATCTGTCCATTTGGTTGCATATACCATTCTCTCATAATAAGAATAAGCTGATGTTTTGCAAATTCCGGATCAACTAATGCCATAGAGACACATTGAAAACCCAGATCCCAGGATGCGTACCAGGGATATTCCCATTTATCCGGCATGGAAATAATATCTGCATTGCTAAGATATTTCCAGGAACTATTTCTGCCATTCAATCTGGATGCAGGTGGAACGGGCATTGTAGAATCACCTTTAAGCCAGTCTTCGATATTATAATTATAATATTGTTTACTCCATAATAAACCAGCAAGTCCCTGACGTTGTACATTCCTCAGTTCTGAATCTTTATTATTTCCATGTATGCCATCGTAATAATCATTGGCTTCATCTAATCTTTGCTGAAAAATACTTACAAAATCATCAAAGGGATTACCTTCTGTTTTCCCTTTACAAAAGCGTAATTTTATCTCTGCGGATTGACCACCTTCTATCTTCCTTGTATAAAGCGGTGCGGCCTTTGTGCCACTGGTTTTAGTAGTAATGAAATCGTAATCATTATTAATTACCGCACGATGAAAGGAATCCTTCACAAATTCACTTTTATTCTTAATATTAAATAAATGCGCTGTATTGGTTTCATTTTCCGTGAACAATGTTCTTTCCGGAGTATCAAAATACAGAGAGTAACTCCCCATAATACTATGCTCTGTCTGAAATCGACCGTATGTGTTTTCTGATTCAGCCATATGTATAGATGGAATAGTATCAAATAAGCCAAACATCCATCTGTTGCGAAACCATAAGGTTGGAAGTATTTTTATCTCAGCTGCAACATCTCCCCTATTGCATATTGTTAATTTTATAAAAATGTCTTCTTCATTCTTTTTTGCATACTCAATAAAAATATCCCAATATTTATTTTCATTAAAAATACCTGTATCCAGTAATTCATATTCTCCTTGAGTAAGATCCGATTTGCGCTGGCCATTAATTTTAAGCAAATCATTGTATGGATATTCTTTCTGAGGATATTTATACAACATTTTCATATATGAATGTGTAGGCGTATTATCCAGATAATAATATAATTCCTTTACATCTTCCCCATGATTTCCTTCATGACTGTTTAATCCAAAAAACCGTTCTTTCAGTATTGGATCTTTTCCGTTCCAGAATGCGAAAGCAAAACACATTTCCTGGTGCTGATCAGAAAACCCTCCCAACCCATCTTCGCCCCAGCGGTAAACCCTGTACCGGGCATGATCATGAGGAAAATATTTCCACGCACTTCCATCCTCACTATAATCTTCCCGCACAGTGCCCCATTGCCGATCGCTTAAATAAGGCCCCCATTTATGCCATTGCTTGTTCTGGTCTTTATTTTCCTGTAAGCGTTGGGATTCTTTACTTTCTCTCATCAATTGATCCAATCCGTTTGAATTATTTTAATTTTTCTAAAATATGTTCCCCCACCCGAATTGCATTGGCAATAATGGTAAGCGAAGGATTTACTGCACTGCTGGATACAAAGAAACTACCATCCACAACATATAGATTCTCTAATTCATGGGTTTTACAATGAATATCCAGTACACTGGTTTTCGGATCATTTCCAAATCTAAGCGTACCATTCTGGTGAGCTAGTCCAGCCAATGGTATATCCTGACTGATACTCAGATTGTGATCCAATACAGAATCATACATCCCGGATTCATTTAACAAAGATTTCCAGCGATGAACAAGTCGGTGAAAAGAATTTATATTATTTTCAGTATACTGAACGTGTATATCTTTTCCTTTTACTATCACCCTATTATCAGCAGATGGAAGGTCTTCTGATGTAAGCCACCAATCGATGGAATGTGATGCCATTGCATCAAGCACAAATCCGGGAGTAATTTTAGGAGCATCACCAGCCAGCATTGTACCATTGGCTTTACCCATCATCTGTATATGCCCCATCGGAAAGTTGTAATCCTTATCCCCCCAGTAAAAGTCACTTACTGCCAATGTTTTCTGAAACACATTTGTATTCTTATTCTTACTTAAAGCCAGGATTACTGCATTCTGATGTTTCATCAAGTTTCTGCCCACCTGACCGGATTGATTAGCCAAGCCATTAGGATGAATAGCAGAAGAAGAGCGCTGAAACAATACCGCACTGTTAACCGCACCACAGGCTACAATAACAATATCGCCTTTATACGTATGTGTAGTACCCTCTATTTCTACTTCTACTGCTGTTACAGATGTTCCGGTGGTATTGGTTAATAATCTTGTTACTTTTACACCTGTCTTTAAATCTATATTTGATTTTTTAACAGCAGGACGTACACAATTTATATCTGCATCGGATTTGGCATGAACCAGGCATGGAAATCCATCGCAGGTATCGCAACGAATACATGGACTATTTAAACGATCTGCTTCATTTAGTTTAATGCCCAGCGGAATATAAGAAGGATTATAACCTGTCTTTGTGAGATGATCGCTAATGTTCTGCATGATTGGCTCATGACTAACCGGAGGATGCGGATATTCTTCACTCATATAGGGATCTGTAGCATCGACTCCTCTTTTTCCATGAACCGTGTACAATTTCTCTGCCTTAGTATAATAAGGTTCAAAGTCGGCATACTTTAATGGCCATTCCGGCGAAATGCCTCCTTCGTGTTGCACCGTTTCGAAATCCTTTTCACGCATGCGGTATAAAGCAGCTCCATATACTTTCGTATTTCCACCAACCCAATAGCCTGTTCCTGGTCTGAAGTCTTTATCATTTTTATCCTTCCAGCGTTCTTTTGTATGGTACCGTTCGTTTGAAAAAACTTCAACAGCATCCCAATTTGCTTTTTCCTGCGGAAGAAAATCCCCTCTTTCAAGTACAAGAATTTTCTTGCCGGATTCACTTAGTGTATGCAGCAATGTTCCGCCTCCTGCTCCAGTACCTATAATGATAATGTCATATTGATTATCCATAATCGTAATTTGAATCGTAATAATTTATCCATTTGTGGAGAAACCTGGATAGCAGGTCATACCTCCATCAACAAAGATGGTAGTACCGTGAACATAGTCTGATTCATCGGATGCAAGCCAAACAGCGGCATTTCCGATATCTTCCGTTATTCCAATCCGATTGTATGGAATTAAGGTCAAAAGATTTTTTTCAGCTTCAGCTGTGTCCCACGCACTTTTATTAATAGGTGTCTTTATCGCTCCCGGTCCAATACTATTCACGCGGATTTTAAGACCTCCCAATTCCTGAGCCATCGATTTCATCAATTGCATAATACCTCCTTTCGATGCTGCATAATTGGCGTGACCGCCCCAGGGTATTAATTCATGAACGGAACTGATGCATATTATTTTGCCCAATGCCCTGGAAATATCAGGTCTAGGGCCTCTTTTTATAAATTCGCGGACTGCTTCTCTGGAACACAAAAACTGACCTGTTAAATTAACAGAAATAACCGTATTCCATTGTTCCAGCGTCATATCTTTAAATGGGGAATCTCGTTGTAAACCGGCATTATTTACCATAATATCAATGGTTCCAAAATGGTCAATAGCGTTACGAAACATTTCCTGTACTTCTGATTCACTACCCACATCGGCTTTTAAAGCAATGGCCGATGAACCGGATTGTATAATCTGATTTACTACTTCCTGAGCTGCCGGTTCGTCGGTAACATAATTAACAACAACATTTGCTCCGTTCTTTCCCATAGCCAATGCAACACCTTTACCTATTCCTGAATTGGCACCAGTTATTAAAGCTGTCTGGCCTTTAAGTTTTAAATCTGACATAGTTTATGAAAATAAATTTTACGTATATGTTAATTATGATGAATGCTTCAGCAAAAGATATAATGTGAAATTTATTTTCTGTTGAAGAAATAGTAAAATCACATATGAATCAAATAAACAATAATAAAACCATTATAAATAGTTTGCATTGAATATTATTTAATGCCTTCTGCTTATAGTTAATTTAATGAATTTTGTTTTTTATTTGTCATTAGTCCAATCATCATTATTAAAGACGAAAAAACAATCACCTGAATAATGATAGATCTGTTTATTATTGAAATCGATTGAGCGACAGATATAGAATAAAATAGTAGGATTGTAATTAAGCCACGGGGCGCTATAAGCAATAAAGGAAATACGGGTATTTTCAACAGTTTTAAAGCGAGATATCTCACAATAAAAATACAAGACACTATTCCAATGGATATTAATAACGCCTCTGTATTGAATATTTCTTCTATCTTAATCAGGTATCCGAATACTAAAAAAAATAATGATCGGATTAGAAAAGAACCTTCCGTAACAATTTCCTTAAACTTAAACACTTCAGTATTCAATACCGGGGGTTGAAAATATTGCATCCATTTTTGATTTTTTAATTTATCAATATTTCCAATTATGATTCCGAACAACAATATGAATATCAAAGCAGGTAAATGATATACCTTTGATATTTCATAAATTAATATAATAAGTACTATGATGGGTACAAATTTTATATGATGATCAATTTTACTCAAAATGAGACCCAATAGCATGGTTGCAACAAGAGAAATTAAACACATAATAATCAAGTCACCTCCAAATGAAATTATCGAATAAGCATTTATCGCTTCGTTAAAAATTAAAAAGTTAAAAAAAACAACTCCAAGGATATCTGATAAACTACTTTCATATATAATAAATTCTTTGTTTGTTTCAGAGAGATGTTGAACACTCGGAATAGCAATTGCACTACTAATGATACAAAATGGAATAGCGTTAATAAAACAATTTTTTAGTGGATCACCACTTATGAAATGGAAAGAAAACGCTAATAGAAAACTCATGATTATCATTGGCAACAATGAAATCCAGAAAGATGTTGCAATCTTAGGAATTTTTGATTTGTTCAATTCCAGTTCAAGAGATCCATCCAGGACAATTAATATCAAACCGATCGCACCGAGAAATTGAAGAACAGAACTTAAATCCATTAATTGAAAATGTAATAATTTTAATCCGTATCCAGCAGTCCATCCTAAAGCCAGCAAAAGAATAACGGATGGTATTTTTGTTCTGGAGGAGGATAATTCAAAAAGGTAGGAAACCAACAGTAAACAACATATTGTAATGATTATAGCAGTTGTCATATAATATTGTCAACGGTTAAGGAATATTAGTCAAAATATAATCACTTATAATTGACTTTAAAATAATTATGAATATGAATGTATTATAAACTCTTATTTATCAATGTAAGTATAATAGATCCAATACAAATCATTTCCGGAAGAAAAAACACTTAAAAAATTAAGACGAGATTAATAGCATTAGAAACATATTTAAAGAATAATTATTTTTCGCATATATTAGAATATAAAAACGATTATTCATTATTTTATTCTGGATGATTTGTAGATTTCCGATTAAAACAATTTGTTCTCTATTAATATTATGAAAGATTCTTTACCATTGTTGTCCGACTAAAAATTTAAAAGGGTGAACAAAAAGCCCACCCTTTAAGGTTAAATTTGAGTTCTCACATTCAAATCGACCGATGGGTAAAGATAAGAAATTTGTCGGACAGCCGATATTAT
>Ga0302280_1000076_pt1 | contig 97193 bp, 102 predicted proteins | sample III_Fen_E1_1_FD_198771 | JGI IMG/M metagenome (GOLD analysis project Ga0302280, IMG submission 198771) | Peat permafrost microbial communities from Stordalen Mire near Abisko, Sweden - III_Fen_E1_1 | ecosystem: Environmental > Terrestrial > Soil > Wetlands > Permafrost | place: Sweden: Abisko... | reverse complement strand
ATACGGGTTACACAGGATATACAGGTAGTCAAGGAGTTACTGGATACACTGGTTATACGGGTTACACAGGAATTCAAGGAGTAACTGGATACACTGGTTATACTGGTTACACAGGATATACAGGAATTCAAGGTGTTACAGGATATACAGGATACACTGGCTATACGGGATATACAGGAATTCAAGGAGTAACTGGATACACTGGTTATACTGGTTACACAGGATATACAGGAATTCAAGGAGTAACTGGATACACTGGTTATACTGGTTACACAGGGTATACAGGTAGTCAAGGAGTAACTGGATACACTGGCTATACCGGTTACACAGGATATACAGGAATTCAAGGAGTAACTGGATACACTGGTTATACTGGTTACACAGGGTATACAGGTAGTCAAGGATATACAGGATACACTGGTTATACGGGTTACACAGGAATTCAAGGAGTTACTGGCTATACCGGTTATACGGGTTACACAGGATATACAGGTAGTCAAGGAGTTACTGGATACACTGGCTATACTGGTTATACAGGATATACAGGAATTCAAGGAGTTACTGGATACACTGGTTATACGGGTAGTCAAGGAGTTACTGGATACACTGGTTATACGGGTTACACAGGATATACAGGAATTCAAGGAGTAACTGGATACACTGGTTATACTGGTTACACAGGTAGTCAAGGAGTAACTGGATACACTGGTTATACGGGTTACACAGGATATACAGGTAGTCAAGGAGTAACTGGATATACTGGTTATACGGGTTACACAGGATATACAGGTAGTCAAGGAGTTACTGGCTACACTGGCTACACAGGCTACACAGGATATACAGGAATTCAAGGAGTAACTGGTTACACTGGACCTTTTGGATCATTAGCAACAGATCCAATAGCTATTGGGATAAATGCTGGAGCTACAGCACAACAAATTCATTCAGTTGCTATCGGTAATGCTGCTGGTGCAACAGGACAAGGTACAGGAAGTGTTGCAATAGGCTATCAAGCCGGTCAGCAAACACAAGGTACTGGATCTATTGCTATTGGTGTTCAAGCAGGTGCCAATGTTCAAGGTGGGTTTTCTATAGCTTTAGGATATAATTCTGGATTATATACACAAGGTGCCAATTCAATTGCTATTGGAAATGTTGCTGGTAGTACTTCTCAAGGTAGTCAATCTATTGCTATTGGACAACAAGCTGGAAGTAGTTATCAAGGAGCTACTTCTATAGCTATCGGAGTTGCTGCTGGTTTTAAGACACAAGGTACTCAAGCTATTGCTATCGGTGTACAAGCTGGTCAAGTCACACAAGGCGCTAATGCTATTGCTGTAGGATATCAAGCAGGTCAACAAACTCAAGGATCTAATGCTATAGCTATTGGTTATACTGCTGGTCAATCTACACAAGGCTCTGGCTCTATTGCTATCGGTTACCAAGCTGGTCTAACTAATCAAGGTAGTGGTTCCATTGCGATTGGTATAAATGCCGGTCAAACTAATCAGAATCAAAACTCTATCTGTATTGGTAGCAACACTTCTTCCTCTGCTGATGATACTATTGTTATTGGTAGTAATGCTACTACATCTACTGCTCATCAAATTGTTTTAGGTGGTTCTACAATAACATCTATCATCCCTGGTAATACTGCCACAACATCTTTAGGAAATTCTACAAATATTTTTTCTTCTGTTAATAGTAATACTCATATTTTTTATGGAACTTCCTCAGGTTCTGTAACATTAAATGCAGATACAACAGATACTACATATACCATAACTTTACCAACATCCCAACCAACAGTTTCAGGACAAGCCTTGACAGCTACTGCAGCAAATCCAGCGGTATGTAGTTGGACTAGCGTAGCATCAACATCAAATTCTTTTACACAACCTGCAACTAATAATTTATATGGTCCTTCTTCTGGAGGTGCTACACAAAGTAGCTCTGCGTCAAATGTTTCTATTGGTACTAATTCTCTAGGTTCAACAGTTACAACAAATTCGTCAACTAATAATGTATCAGTTGGTTTTCAATCAACAAGAACCTTAACATCTGGATCAAATAATGCTTGTGTTGGTTATGAAAGCGGGCAATTTTTAACAACTGGGCATGATAATGCTTGCTTAGGATCAAATACTATAAATGGTGGAAATGTTTCATCATGTGTTTTTATTGGTTCTGGAGCTGGACAATCTAATACAAGTAATTCAATTGTCGGTATAGGGTATCAAGTTTTAGCAGCTAATACAGGTATTCAATCAACTGTAGTTGGTTATCAAGCAGGTACAAGTATAACATCAGGTGGAAATAATAGTATTTTTGGATATGAGACAGGTTCTTCTATCCTTGGTGGAGCAGATAATTCATTATTTGGAATGGAATGTGGTTTAAATATATCGTCAGGTTCTCAAAATTCCATATTTGGGTCTCAAGCTTTTCAAGCAATAAATAACAACCCAACTTCTGCTTTTGGTTATAAATCTTTAATAGTGTCTACAGGTTCTCAAAATTCTGCTTTTGGTTGGGAAAGTGGGTTAGTTCAATCATCTGCTACTAATAATAGTCTTTTTGGTTATTCAGCTGGATCAGCAATTACAACAGGTTCAAATAATACTATTCTAGGTAACACATCAGCTGGATTATTATCTAGTGGTGGTTCTAATGTACTTATTGGTTCTAATGTAAATACAACTGGATCAGCTAATTCAAATAGTGTTATTATTGGAAATTCAGCTCAAGGAAATTCAAATAGTGTAATTATAGGAGGATCGGCTGGTACAAATTTTGTAGGAGGACAAAATGTAGGAATTGGTTATTTTGTATTAAATTCCGCAACTTCAGGAAATTCAAATAATTGTGTTGTTGGTTATGAATCAGGTACAAATATAACATCAGGTATAAATAATACATTACACGGAAATTCATCAAATGTTAATATTAATACAGGTAATTTAATAAATGGAACTTCCTTAGGTTGTTTCTCAACTGTAGCATCTAATAATCAAATTTCTTTAGGTAATCCAACAAATACATCAACAGTATCAACGTCATTAACAAACTCATTCTCTACACCTCAATTAATTTATGGTAATGTTAACGTTTATGCAACTGGAACAGCTTATCAAACTACAACATCGATAACAGGTGTCGGAACTACTTGGAATAATCAAATGTCTGCCACTACTTCTGCAACTATTTATTGGTCTAATGGATTATCTGAAACTTTTGCCTATGTTTCTGCAACTTCAGGAACAGGTGGAACTTCACAAACTATATCGTCTACTCCTGGTATATCATATGCTATCTATTATACTATTTCATCAACAATTACATCAAATGTTGGTATTAATGGTTATCAAAATTCATCGACATTTACATTACAAATTGGAAGCACTACTGCAACTGCTATAGGAAATTTAACAGCTAATATGGTTGGTGGTTTATTAGTATTCCAGACTGGACAGAAAGCATTTATTACGGCTTATGTTAATTCAACTACATTGACTGTGACACCAAGTCAAACAGTTGGAAGTTCTGGTTCGCCAGTTGGATTTAGTATTTATTACGGTGGGTCAACTTTAGATAGTACTGGAAATGTTGGATTAAACAATATTTATATGATGGGTAATGGCTCAATAGCTGGACAACATATATTTTATGAAGGAGCAAATGATACATCGATTAATCTACAAGCTCCTAATACAGGTTTATCAGCATCTTATACTTTAACATTACCAAATAGTACCGGATCTAATGGACAAGCTTTAATAACTAATGGATCAGGTGTTACTAGTTGGACAAACGTATTTTCGTCAAGTATAGATCCTGTTGCAATAGGTGTAAACGCTGGAGCTACAGCACAACAAATTCATTCAGTTGCTATTGGTAATGCTGCTGGAGCTACAGGACAAGGTACAGGAAGTGTTGCTATAGGTTTTCAAGCCGGTCAACAAACACAAGGTACTGGTAGTATAGCAATAGGTCCATTAGCTGGTCAAAGTGTACAAGGTGGATATTCTATTGCTATGGGTTATGGAGCTGGTAATCTTAACCAACAAGGCTATGGTATTGCTATTGGTGCTTCAGCTGGTAGTAGCAATCAACAAACTGCCTCTATAGCTATTGGGCAACAAGCTGCTTTTGTTAGTCAGGGAGTAACATCCATAGCTATTGGACAAAATGCAGGATATCAATCACAAGGTAGTACCACAGGATCTGCTATAGCTATAGGAACTCAAGCTGGTACTACTAATCAAAGTCAATACGCTATAGCTATTGGACAAAATGCCGGTGAAGGTACTCAAGGTGCTCAAGCTGTTGCTATCGGTTATAATTCTGGTGCTGTAAAACAAGGTATGAATACTATTGCTGTCGGTAATAATGCTGGTAATTCTACACAAGGTGCTCAAGCTATTGCTATTGGTTATAATTCTGGTTCTGTTACACAAGGAGTTAATTCCATTGCTATCGGCCAAAGTTCTGGTCAAGGTACACAAGGTACTCAAGCAATTGCTATAGGTTATAATTCTGGTAATTCCGCACAAGGTAATAATTCTATCGCTATTGGTTTTCAGGCTGGTCAAAATACACAAGCAACAGAATCCATAGCTATTGGTGATTCTGCTGGTCAAACTGGCCAGTTATCTAGTTCTATCGCTATCGGGCAATATGCCGGACAAGGTTCACAAGGTGTTAATTCCATAGCTATGGGACAATATGCTGGTCAATATTCACAGGGTATTGGCGGCGGAAATGCTGTTGCTATAGGAACTCAAGCAGGTCAGTATAGTCAATATAATGGCACTGTAGCTATAGGATTTGAAGCAGGTTACTTTAATCAAATAAGCGCCGCTGTTGCTATTGGATATCAAGCAGGTATGACAAATCAACAAAATAGTGCCATAGCTATTGGTTATAATGCAGGTCTTGTAAGTCAGCAAACGACTGCTATTGCTATCGGACAACAATCTGGCTTCACATATCAAGGAACAAATTCTATAGCCATTGGAACCAATGCTGGGTATCAATCACAGGGTGGTACAACTGGAAATTCTATTGCTATTGGTACTTCAGCGGGTATTCTTAATCAGAGTCAATATGCTGTTGCTATTGGATATGGGTCTGGTGAAGATACTCAAGGTAACAATGCTGTATCAATAGGTTATCTTTCCGGTAATATGACACAAGGTGCTAACTCTATTGCTATTGGTTATCAAGCTGGTTTAAATTCTCAAGGAAGCGGTTCTATAGCTATTGGTTTTAACGCCGGTGCTAATTCTCAGAATCAAAATTCTATTTGTGTAGGTAGTAACACCTCCTCATCTGCTGATGATACTGTTGTTATTGGTAATGGTGCTTCTACATCAACTGCTCATCAAATTGTTTTAGGTGGTTCTACAATAACATCTATCGTTCCTGGTAATACGGCAACAACTTCTTTAGGAAATTCTACAAATATATTTTCTTCTGTTAATAGCAATTCTCATATTTTTTATGGAACCTCATCGGGTTCTGTAACATTAAATGCAGATACAACAGATACTACATATACTATAACTTTACCAACATCCCAACCAACATCATCAGGACAAGCCTTAACAGCCACTGCAGCAAATCCAGCGGTATGTAGTTGGAGTAATATATTCTCCCCTAATGCTGATCCTGTTGCAATAGGTATAAATGCTGGTGTTACACATCAACAAATATTTTCAGTTGCAATAGGAAATAGCGCTGGTCAGACACAACAAGGCACAGGTTCTATTGCTATTGGCTATCAAGCTGGTCAACAAACTCAAGGTACAGGTAGTATTGCAATAGGGTATCAAGCTGGTCAGATATCTCAACAATCTAATTCTATTGCTATTGGTTATCAAGCTGGGGAATTTACACAAAGTACAGGAAGTGTCGCAATTGGCTATCAAGCTGGTTACAGTAATCAATCTTATACTTCTGTAGCAATTGGTTATCAAAGTGGTCAATACACACAAGGTTTACAATCTGTTGCTATAGGATGTCAAGCTGGTCAAAATACACAAGGTGCTGTTGCTGTTGCAATTGGTTGTCAAGCAGGTCAATTTGCACAACAAGGTACTGTTGCTGTAGGTTATAATGCAGGTGCTAATCAACAAGGAATTGAAGCTGTTGCTATAGGTTATAATGCAGGTGGTGCTTTTCAGGCTTCTGGATCTATTGCAATTGGACAACAAACTGCATCACATAACCAAGGTATTTGCGCTATTGCCTTAGGTAATCTTTCTGGTAATCAAACACAAGGTGCTAACGCTATTGCTATTGGTAATTCTGCTGGATCTACCGTGCAAGGTACTGGTTCCATAGCTATAGGTTATCTTGCAGGTCAAGGTACACAAGGTACTGGTAGTATTGCAATAGGCCCCCTTTCTGGTTATAATGGACAAGGTGGGTATTCTATTGCAATGGGTTATCAAGCTGGGCAGACTAATCAAAGTACTGGTTGTATCGCTATAGGTTATCAAGCAGGACAAACAGGACAGCAAACATTAAATATAGCAATAGGTTATCAAGCAGGTCAATTATACCAACAATCTTTTGTAAACGGCGGTGCTTCTATTGCAATTGGACAAAATACAGGCCAATATAGTCAACAACAAGCATCAATTTCTATAGGACCATACGCAGGACAATATAGTCAACAACTTGAATCTATAGCGATAGGTTTCTCTACAGGTATGGTATCTCAACAATCTAATTCTGTGGCTATTGGTACTTTTGCAGGTAATACACTTCAACAACAAAGTGCAATCGCGATTGGTTCTTCCGCAGGACAAATTAATCAAGGTGCAGGTGCAGGTTTCGGTATAGCTATTGGAACTTCAGCTGGTTATCAGAGTCAACAAGATTATGCAATTGCGATAGGAACTTCAGCTGGTTTTCAGAGTCAAGGTACTAATGCGATATCTATTGGAGTTAATGCTGGTTATTCAAATCAAGGTTCTGGTTCTATTGCTATAGGTACTAATGCTGGTGCTACATATCAAGGTTCTGGATCTATTGCTATAGGGTCGCAAGCAGGTCAAAATACACAAGGTACTGGAAGTATTGCTATAGGCTTTCAGGCAGGTCAGATATCTCAACAATCTAATTCTGTTGCTATTGGTTATCAAGCTGGTCAAAGTAACCAAAATACAGGTACTATTGCAATAGGTTATCAAGCTGGTCAATATACACAGCAAGCAGGATGTATTGCCATAGGTTATATAGCTGGACAAAGTAGCCAAAAAACTCTATCGATAGCAATAGGTAATCAAGCTGGTCAAGCAAGTCAACAAAGCTTATCTATAGCAATAGGTAGTCAAGCTGGACAAATAAGTCAGCAACAAGAATGCATAGCTATTGGTGATCAAGCTGGTCAAACTAATCAACAACTTCAATCTATCGCTATTGGTTTTCAAGCTGGTCAACTAAGTCAACAAGGTAATTGTATAGCTATAGGAAATGGAGCAGGTAATAATAGCCAACAAGGTAATTCTATTGCTATAGGACGCAATGCAGGTAATAATAGTCAACAAGGTAATTGTGTAGCTATTGGTTTTAATGCAGGAATTAATACACAAGGTACTGGTTCTATTGCTATTGGTTATCAAACAGCGAATCTAAATCAAGGTCAAAATTCTATATCTATCGGTTCTTTAGCAGGTGGTGCATATCAAGGTACTGGTTCAATAGCTATTGGTCTTAATTCTGGTTCTTCCACCCAAGGTACTGGTTCTATTGCAATAGGTGTTAATGCTGCTGCAACTGCTCAAGGTAATTATTCTATAGCTTTAGGTTATAACGCTGGTGCTAATACACAAGGTATTGATTCTGTTGCAATAGGATATCAAGCAGGACAAATATCACAAAGTGCTGGATCTATAGCGATAGGGTATGATGCAGGTCAAACAGCACAAGGGTTGCAATCTATTGCTATAGGTTACCAAGCAGGATGGCAAACTCAGAGCACCCAAGCTATAGCTATTGGATCATTTGCAGGTTATATGACACAAGGTCAAAACAGTATTTCTATAGGATCATCAGCCGGTCAAGATGCACAAGGTACTTATGGTATTGCTGTAGGATATCAAGCTGGTGTAACTAATCAAGGACAAGAAGCTATTGCTATAGGTTATAACGCTGGTATGACAAACCAACCAACACGATCTATTTGTATAGGATCATCAGCATATTCTTCTACAACAGATTCTATAGCTATTGGATATGGAGCTACATCAATTGGGCAAGCTTCTACTGCAATTGGTTATGGAGCATATAACACAAGTCAATACGGAACCGCATTAGGTTTTGGAACAAATACAGGTCAATATTCAACAGCAGTTGGAGCAAGTGCTACTGCATCAAACACCTTTTCTGTTGTTAGTGGGTATGCTGCTGCATCAAATCAAACAAGATCAGTTGTTATCGGATATGGTGCTACAGCCAATAATACAAGTGGTAATATAGTTATTGGTGCTGCAGCTTCAGATGCCGGTCTTTCTGGCGCTTTATATTATCCTCCCGCGTTAGCTGCATGCGGTACTGGTAATCCTGTTAATTTTAATGCAACTACAGGTCAAATGGGCCCAACAACTGGTTCTTCCATCAGATTTAAAACCAACATTGTTGACATTGCCACTGAAGTTGACACTACAAAACTTTATAATCTTAAACCAGTTGCTTTCTCCTACAAGGAAGGTCAGTATCAAGGAGTTCCAGAATCACAAAGATTTATCGGTTTGATCGCCGAAGATTTTAATACCCAATTTGACGGTATTAATCTTACCCCCTTTGATAAAGAAAATAAACCCTATAACATTGATTATGCAAGACTTTCTATTCTCTTACTTGCAGAGTTACAAAAAATGAAAGTTACCATTGAAGATTTAACCAACAGAATAACATCTCTTGAAAATAATAAACAATCATAAACATTATAAAATTAAGATTGTAAATAAAATAATTTAATTTGAATTTTTTTAAAAGAAATTCAAATGATATTCAAAACTAACCATGTCTAACTCTGATGATGATTCTATACCTGATAATGTTGAAGTCATTATTGGTAATTATACAACACGTTTTACACAAAATGGCATAACAATTAATCGTAGAAATAATTATTGTTTGCCTACAATTCCTTTAGCAGGGATTGCATACACTATTGCACAACTTAAAAATTTTGGAAGTAGATCCAAATTTATTGCACTTGGTATTTGGTCTACTGCTACTATATTTAATTCTATTATCACCATGAATAATGACCATACAGTTTTTAATATTAAAAAGCTTGACACAAAATAATAAATTCATTTTAATAATTTTATTATTTAAAAATTAGATTATTTTTAATTAAATTATGTTGAACGAAACTAAATTATACACAAGTCTAAAAAAACACTTTGAGCAATTTGACTTTATTAAAAAAATCAACAAAAATAATATAAGCAATGGCTCTTATAAAAAAGATTTATATAATCTTATTTCATATGAATTTGCTATTTTTAATCCTAGTGATAATTTCTTACATAAATTACGAAATCTAAGAATAAATAAAGATTCTCATATATACGGCATTGATATAAGACAAGAATTTGAAAACAATCCATCTTTTTTTATATATTCCGATTGTAACGGTACACGCTTCTGTAAAACATATACTTTTTTTATTAAAAATATCGCAATCAATGATATTTATGATTTAGGAGAAGATGAAATAGACTATAATAAAATTAATAATTCATCAATAGATGATGACAATACTCTATTTGATTCAGATAACGAAGTAGTTGATAATAGTGATGAAGAGTTAACTAATGATGATGGTAATAGAAGAAATAAAAAAATATCTGAATTTTTTCTTAATCAAATAGATTCCTTCAAATTAACCAGCATCTTTAAAAATAGACAATATTTTAACAATATCGATACATCATTACATTTCTTTGCATCTAAAAACAATCTTATCACTAAATTACTTAACTTTTTACCAACTGATTATATATTACCTATTGATAATTTTGCATTAGGATCACAATATCTCGATGAATGTTGCGAATTTGTTAACTGGCTTCCAATCATTACAGATCTTTATCCTGGTGGTAGTATAGCCGCGATAAATTTTAATCCAGATGATCCAGATTATGAGAAAATAGGCATTTTATACAAAGCAGATGAAGATTCGAAAACAATTATTCTAAAAGATTTACATATCAATGACATTATCAATACCTATAGCAATGGTGATAAAATAAACTACCTAAAATTATTATTAGATGAAAAAATAAAAAATAAAAATAATTGATTTTAATAAAATTATTTATTAAAATTTATATATCAATATGCAATTTAATAAAACTTTACTCAACTATATTAACTCTTTTGAAAAATTATCTTCTGGTTCACTAGAATTAAACACTCTGAAATCCCATTGTTTAGACATTATTAAACAATGCGATAATACCAACACAGATTTGACAAATCTAACTTTTTCTAACACTAAAATATTAGTTAATGTTTTCCCTAAAAATAACGATTTACCTCCTACTCATTATGGTATAGAATTAATTTTTGATAAGGATATAAATTATTGTTACAGATTTGAATTAACTGTTGATGGCGACTTGAGCATTCTTTTTAAATGTGTTCCTATCGATTCTAAAACTATTGAAAAACAATGTATGTTAAAAAAATTTCCTATTACTTTTGATCATGGTAATAAACAAATTACAGCTGATTCCAATAACTCTTTATTTTTTACTAGTAAAATGCAAAAAGGAGGTCCAAAAATATCTGTAAAATCTATGAATATAGAAGCTAAAGATGGATATCCTTTACATAGTGACAATAAATTAATGCTTATATCTGACTACAATAGGTATATTTATTTACCAGATTTTTCTGATAAAGTAAAAGGTATTTTCGCCTTTGTTTTAACATCTCCAAATTATGGTGTTGATATAACATGTGCGTTATTTTATAAAGATACTTTAACCATGTATATATGGGATGTTTACAATTTTGATGATCCTGCTTGCTTAGCTGTTAGAAAAGTAAATGAAAATAATGAACATTGTGGCAATAATAGATGTTTTGATGTACAATATTATTTAGATAATGATAGTGTAGATAGACAAATTATTTTTAATGATAAAAGCATTAAACGTTTACATAGTTTGTGGAATCATCCTTATAATAATAATTCTGGTTGGGTAAATTTAAATTGTTCAAAGGAGTTTAGTGATTTGAAAAAATATATTGAATTTTCTTTAAAAAATAATATAGAAGTTCCTTTTGCTATATATTTTTATGAGCTTTCTCAACAAGCTAGTCAAGAATATGATAAAGGTAGCTATAAAACATCATCAGAATTATATAAACAAATTATTGATCATGAAATAAATGCTGGTGATTATTATACAATGGCGTTGTATGATTATAGTTGCTGTTTATTAAAACTATCACAACAAGAAAAACAAAATGAATTAATAAAGGAACAATTAAAAGAAGAGGCGATAATGACGCTATTAAAATTGAAAGAAGAAGATTATAATGATTGGATGATAATCACAGGTGATAAAGACTTTAGTGCTATTCAGCAAGATGAGAGAATTATCAGTATGGTTGAGAGTATGAAAGGTAAGTAATTTTGTATGAAATTAAGAAGATAAGAAAAAATATTATTTAATTTTATAAAGTGTTTCAACACTTTATAAAATAATGATTGGTAGATAGTTCAGCAATAAGTGTTTTAACTCTTTAGTATGATACTTTCTCAGCAATAATCGGGTAACTAGAACCTTGATAAGCTAGTGTAACGAGTACTTGCACAAACTTATTTATGTTTTATTAAAAAATTATTTATTCTTTTAATTCCATTTATAGTTTAGCACAATACTTTCTCAGTATTCATTGGGTAACTATTTTACAAGAACCTTAATAAACTAGTATAACGAGTACTTGCACAAACTTATTTATGTTTTAATTATATTTTATAAAAAATAATATGGTGTATCACAACACTTTCTCATCATTAATCTGGTAATTGTTTTACAAGAACCTCAATAAGCTAGCACAACGAATATCTCGCACAAACTTATTTATGTTTAATAAAAAGTTATTTATTCTTTAATTCTATAGTCTAGAGTAACACTTTCTTAGTATTATCGGGTAACTGTTTTACAAGAACCTTAACAAGCTAGTACAACGAGTATCTCTCACAAACTTATTTATGTTTATTAAAAAGTTATTTATTCTTTTCTTTAATTCCATTTTATAAAAACTAAAAAACTCAAAACTAAAAATAAAAATTGATTTAAATAAAATCTTTAATAATAAAATTAAATAAAATGAGTATGCAAATTTTCGTTAAAACTTTAACTGGTAAAACAATTACCCTTGATGTTGAAGCATCAGACAGTATCGAAGCTGTTAAGGCAAAGATTCAAGATAAGGAAGGTATTCCTCCAGATCAACAACGCCTGATCTTTGCTGGCAAACAATTAGAGGATGGAAGAACATTAGCAGATTATAACATTCAGAAGGAATCAACCCTTCATTTGGTCCTTCGCCTGCGTGGAGGATCAAATCATTTCCCTTCTTTTTAAAAAAATTAAAAACTAAAACTAAAAAAAATTGAATTTATTTTCTTTCTGTTAAATTATTTAAAAGAAAGCAAATAATATAAAAAATGTCAAACTCTACTAATAATACCAGCATCTCTAATGATGCTTCTAATAACAACGTTTCTATTGTTTCTAACAATAAAATATTACAGATCCAAATGGAAGAAATCAAAAAACTTTCAAAGGTACCAAAAGAAGATTTTTTATCATGTGAATACGAAGAATATAAATATATCATTGAAAATATAGAGATAAAATCTTTACGGTTAGTAACTAATAAAAACTTTTTATCTGAAAAAAATGAATATTATGAAAATCTTTATCAAGTTTATAAAAATAAACATTTTGATGAAAAAAAAATTATTCAGGAAGAAAAAACAAGCAATGAAGAAATTGATGAAAAAAAATCTTATTCATCTCCAGGAGCAGTTCCGAAAAAAAATGTTAAAAAAATTCAATCTTCATTAGGTGTTATCCTAGAAGAAAAGAAAAATAATCAAGAAATTGATAAAAAAAAATCTTATTCGTCGCCAGGTGCTATATTAATAAAAGATAAACATATCAATGAACAAAAAAATAAGGAAACTTTAAACACCTTTCAACATAAACTTTTCCAAGAAATGGAAGATTCTAAGTCTGCACAATGTTTAGAACAAACAGAAATTTTGAATCGTATTCAGGATAAAAATCTAAGTCTAGATAAAAAGGAAATAAATCTTATTTTTATAGATGAGGAAAATGAAGAATTTTTGGAACAAAAAGAAGGCACTGAATATCCAACACCTTGGAGATATGGTATGCCAAGAGGAAGTGTTAAAGAATTAGTAAAAGGTTATAGAATAATTACTTCGTATACTAATAATGAAGGAGAAAGAATTCAAGAATTAAATAATGTTTTTTTTAAAAATTTTTCTTCAAAACAAGAAACATGCAAAGCTGCAGAAGAAAAAATGCAGGAGCAATCCGATACACATGGTCTTACTAGAAATAAAATAAGATTTACTGATAAAGACACTATTCAAGTAGAATTAACACAGGGTCAAATCATGACAACTGATGCTATTTTTTTAAGAAAGATTAATTTATATCCACTTCAAGCTAAATTATCAAGAGGTAAGTATTATGTTAATTATCAAGATAAAAAGACTGTAAAAACTTTTATTGAAATTTTATTTCCATATATTGATATAGCTGAATATATTGATGAAGATACATTAAACCTAAGAAGAGCAAATATCCAAGAATTTGGAGCTATTAAAAAAAATGTTATTGTTAATAAAGACGAATTTATTATTAATCAACAATATAAAATTTTTAATATACCTTATTATGAAATACCAATCGGTATTCCATGTTTAGGAAAACCAGCTGGGACAATTTTTAAACGAGATGATAATAAAAATATATGGACTGCAAGAGTTTCAGATAAAGATAATAAATCTCATGAAAAAACTTTTAATATAAAAAATTATTCATCTAGTGATGAAGCATTAGAAGAAGCAAGGAAATGGCAAATTGAAACTTCATTTATATTAGGTATGACTAAAAATTTAATTACTGTTGTAGATGATAATACTATAACTATTAATATCACAAAAGATAAAAAAACTAAAACAGACTTTAAATTTATTAACGAAGTACAAAACATACCAATTTTTGCAACAAAATCTAGTGCTAGTATAAATAGTAAATTTTATGCTGCTTGTAAAGTAGATGGTAAAAATACAGGATTTCATAACTATTTATCTGGTTTTAATTATGTAGATCATATTGATGGAAATCCATTAAATAACATGTTAAAAAATTTAGATTATTCTAATTCAAAAAACAACAATAATAATAGATGTGTAAAAATTGGTAAAATTTATATGAATGGTGTGACTTTAGATAAAGATAATTGTTTTAGGGCGCAAATACATCAAAACGGAGGATATTTTAGTAAATATTTTGGTGTTAATAGTTATGGATTTGAAAAAGCACAACAATTAGCATGTTTATATAGACATTATTTAGACATTGTTTTTGAATGTAAGAATGGTAAAATAGATCCATGTTGGACAAATTGTGATGATTTATTAAAGATAAATGCATCACATGATCAATTAATAGAAGAATTAAGAAAAACTAATATGATAATTGATAATATTAACACAAGCCCTGTGTTAAATATCCCTTTTTTAGTAAAATATTTAGATATTGATTTTTGTAGTCTTTCGAAAACTTTAGGATTTGATAATGATCCAAACATATCAATACAGATATTATGTAGAATTTATAGAGATAAAGAAATTGAAAGACGAAATAGTTGTTTAGAAAGAATGAACAATATTTCTAAAATTATTTCAAAAAAAATTTCTGAATTAAATCAAGATACTTTGTATGAATAGGATACTGATTTTATTTAATTTTATAAAGAATTTATTTCTTATAAAATTCATACACTAAAATATTTTTCTATTTGTTTTTTTGTTACTTTACCTCCTATATTGTTAGGATCATATAACCATCGTATACCTTCTTTACTCTTTATCCATTTTTTAAAAATCCAATACTTTACATTTTTTCTAAACCATATTTGAAGTGTTTTTAGTTTTAAAAAATTTGTATCATAATTTTTATTATTTTTATGATTTAACCATATACAATTTGTAAACTCGATTTCTTTTATATTTTTTGGTATTTCTAAAAGATATTTACAGTGCGAACAATCTAATTTAACAAGATTTATAAAAGTATCAGGTATTTTTACTAAAGGACATAAACAACAGTAAAGTTCTTTTAAAGAAATAAGTGTCTTCGGTAATTCTGAAATATTACATCCATTACAATATAAAAATGTAAGATTTATATAAGTACTTGGTATTTTATATACATTTGACCAATTTAAATAGTCTGATAAATTATATGATATTTTAGATATATTTGACAAATTTAAATATTCTGGTAATGCTTTATTAGAACAATTTAAATATCTTAAATTAATTAATGTGTCTGGTAATATCTCTATATTAGTAATAAGCGTCTCAAGTTTAATAAATGTATCTGGAATTTTAATTAATCCCACACAGCCTGAACAATTTAATTCAGTGAGATTAATTAAAGTATCTGGGATTTTAATTAATCTTACATAGCCTGAACAATTTAATTCAGTGAGATTTATTAAAGTATCTGGGATTTTAATTAATCTCACACAGCCTGAACAATTTAATACAGTAAGATTTATTAAAGTATCTGGGATTTCTTTTATACACGAAAAACTAATATTTAATATTTTTAAACGAATAAGAGTTTTAGGTATGTTTAATATATTTTCACAATAAGAAACATTCAATTCTCTTAAATTTTTTAATTGATTTGGAAAACTTATTAAGGATTTACATTTATTTGCATCAAAATCCGTTAACGATATAATATTAGATTTAGAAATACATATATGTGAATCAAAATCAGCTTGACATTTATTTAAAAGATTTATATATTTTTTATTGTCAAAATCCTTAATCTCTAAATTAATTGTTTTACAAATCAGACACATTTTTTAAATTATTAATAAAAATAATTAAAAAATCAAATAAATAGTTAATTGAAAAAAATATTATTTAGTTACTACCAATTTATTACGTCCTACCTAATTATCATAATATCCACCTCCCTTACTTGCATAAACCGCTATCAACGTTACCACAGGTATTCCAAACACCAATCCAAGGACTCCCACAATCTTTGCGAAATCTGACATCATATCCCAGTACTTAATTATTGCCCAAATACTCCACACCCACAATGCAAGGGTTAACGCAAAGACTACCAAGAACATACTTATTGTTAATCCCATTATACGCGTTGATGTGAAGCCTTCATGCGACCTGCTTTTGACATAAGATTCTATAAGATTGCTATTATTGTAATACTCCTTAAACATATTATTCATACTATAATTATACGGCTTCATCAATATTTATTATTACCCTCTTAAAAAAATAATTTATTTGATTTTTATTAATTTATTTTTTAATTTATCATTATTATGTCTAATTCATTAATTAAATTAATTCAAGCTTACCCTGATAAGCCATGGGATTGGTATTGGTTAAGTGGTAATCCAAATATTACTTTTGATATTGTAAAAGCTTACCCTGATAAGCCATGGGATTGGCATGGTTTAAGCCGTAACCCAAACATTACTTTTGATATCGTAAGAGATAACCCAGATTATCCATGGAATTGGTCTAGTTTAAGTAGTAATACAAACATTACTTTTGATATTGTAAAAATTTATCCCGATAAGCCGTGGGATTGGTATTGGTTAAGTTATAAAAAAATTACTTTTGATTTTGTGAATTCTTATTCTCAAAAGCCGTGGAATTGGTATGGTTTAAGCCGTAATTCAAACATTACTTTTAATATTGTGAAAGATAACCCTGATAAACCATGGAATTGGTCTGGTTTAAGTAGTAATCCAAACATTACTTTTGATATTGTGAATGCTTATCCTGATAAGCCATGGAATTGGAATGGGTTAAGTTATAATCCAAACATTACTTTTGATATTATAAAAGTCTACCCTGATAAGTCATGGGATTGGGGTTGTTTAAGTCGTAATCTAAAGATCACTTTTAATATTATAAAAGATAACCTTGATAAATCATGGAATTGGGATTATTTAAGCAGTAATCCAAATATTACTTTTGATATTGTAAAAGCCTATCCTGATAAGCCATGGAATTGGTATACTTTAAGTAGTAATCCAAACATTACTTTGGATATTATAAATGCTTATCCTGATAAGCCATGGAATTGGTTTGGTTTAAGTAATAATCCAAACATTACTTTTGATATTGTAAAAGCGTACCCTGATAAGCCATGGGATTGGAATTGTTTAAGCAGTAATAAATTTTCTTATGATGAAAGGATACATTTTATTAAATTGAAAAAAATTAGAAATAAAGTTAAAGTATGGAAAATTAATAGGTATAAGTTAACATTATTAATTAAGACAAAGGCTTTTTGTGAATGGTATTATCATCCAGAAAATATTGGTGGAATAATAGCTAAAAGAAGATTAACCAATTTATTTAGGCTATAGTACGTAGGAGAAGCAGGGCAAACCAAGGTTAACAAAGCAGCGAAGCAATATACAATAGACAAAAAAAGAAAATGGTCTAAATAAAATATTAATATTTTGTATGACAATCTTTAAAATCAATAACGTATTTTATTTTTTAATATTATTTTAGTTTCAATCAGAATATGATGTTTCTGTAAGAGTCATATTTATTGCTTAAACTTATATATTTTAAGCAATAAAAAATAGGTTTAATGGACCATTTTCTTTTTTGTTGATAGTAATTACAAAGGTTTTATTATTATAAACTAGATTTCAAACCTAATTTTCTTTAGTCAAAAATCAATAGGTTTAAATATTTTAGTTTGTAGGCAAATGAATCAGTAAAATAATAAATTGAATAATAAATTAATTAATTTAATTTTATCATCATTATGTCTAATTCATTAATTAAATTAATTCAAGCTTACCCTGACAAGCAGTGGGATTGGTTTAATTTAAGTAGTAATCCAAATATTACTTTTGATATTATAAATAATTACCCTGATAAACCGTGGGATTGGTATGTTTTAAGTAGTAATCCAAACATTACTTTTGATATTATAAATATTTATCCTGATAAGCCGTGGAATTGGTATGGTTTAAGTAGTAATCCAAACATTACTTTTGATATTGTGAAAGCTTATCCTGATAAACCGTGGAATTGGGGTGGTTTAAGTAATAATCCAAACATTACTTTTGATATTGTGAAAGCTTATCTTGATAAACCGTGGGATTAGAATGGTTTAAGTTATAAAAATATTACTTTGGATATTATAAATACTTACTCTCAAAAGCCATGGAATTGGTATGGAATAAGCAGTAATTCAAACATTACTTTTAATATTATGAAAGATAACCCTGATAAACCATGGAATTGGTCTGGTTTAAGTAGTAATATAAATATAACTTTTAATATTGTGAATGCTTATCCTGATAAGCCGTGGAGTTGGAATGGAATAAGTTGTAATTCAAACATTACTTTTGATATTATAAAAGCATATCCTGATAAGCCATGGAATTGGGGTTTGTTAAGTCGTAATCTAAACATTACTTTAGATATTATAAAAGTTTATCCTGATAAGCCGTGGAATTGGTATTATTTAAGTAGTAATCCAAACATTACTTTTGATATCATAAAAGCTTATCCTGACAAGCCGTGGAATTGGTATGATTTAAGTAGTAATCCAAACATCGCTTTTGATATTGTAAAAGCTTATCTTGATAAGCCATGGAATTGGTATGGTTTGAGTAATAATCCAAACATTACTTTTGATATCGTGAATGATTATCAGGATAAGTCGTGGGATTGGGATAGTTTAAGTTGTAATAAATTTTTGTATGATGAAAGAATACATTTTATTAAATTGAAAAAAATTAGAGCTAAAGTTAAAATATGGAAAATTAATAGGTATAAGTTAACATTATTAATTAAGACAAAGGCTTTTTGTGAATGGTATTATCATCCTGAAAATATTGGTGGTATAATAGCTAAAAGAAGATTAGCTAATTTATTTTAGCTCATAATCCGTAGGACAAACGAAGCAGTTAAAATAAATAAATAAAATTGAATAAATTAATTTTATTATTCAATTTATTATTATGTCTAATTCATTAATTAAATTATTTGAAACTTACCCTGATAAGCCGTGGGATTGGTATGGTTTAAGTCAGAATCCAAACATTACTTTTGATATTGTAAAAGCCTATCCTGATAAGCCATGGAATTGGTATTATTTAAGTAGTCGTCTAAACATTACTTTAGATATTATAAATAATTACCCTGATAAACCGTGGGATTGGTATGGTTTAAGTCGTAATCCAAACATCACTTTTGATAGTGTGAAAGCTTATCCTGATAAGCCATGGGATTGGGGTTGTCTAAGTAGTAATCCAAACATTACTTTTGATAGTGTGAATGATAATCCAGACAATCCGTGGAATTGGAATAATTTAAGCTATAACCAAAACATTACTTTTGATATTGTAAAAGCTTATCCTGATAAACCGTGGGATTGGTATGGTTTAAGTAATATTCCAAACATTACTTTTGATATTGTAAAAGCTTATCCTGACAAGCAATGGAGTTGGTTTGGTTTAAGCCGTAATCTAAACATTACTTTTGATATCGTGGAAGATAATCTTGATAAACCATGGGATTGGGGTTGGCGTGGTTTAAGTTGTAATCCAAACATTACTTTTAGTATTGTAAAATCTTACACTGATAAGCCATGGGATTGGTTTAGTTTAAGTAGTAATAAAAATATTACTTTTGATATTGTGAATGCTTACCCAGATGAGACATGGGATTGGCATGGCTTAGGTTGTAATCCAAATATTACTTTTGATATTGTAAATGCTTATCCTGATAAACCGTGGAATTGGAGTGGATTAAGTAGTAATCCAAACATTACTTTTGATATTATAAAAGCGTATCCTGATAAACCATGGGATTGGTATAATTTAAGCAGTAATAAATTTTTGTATGATGAAAGGATACATTTTATTAAATTGAAAAAAATTAGAAATAAAGTTAAATCATGGAAAATTAATAGGTATAAGTTAACATTATTAATTAAGACAAAAAGTTTTTGTGAATGGTATTATCATCCAGAAAATATTGGTGGTATAATAGCTAAACAAAGATTAATTAATTTATTTAGCCCGTAAGCAAAGCAGGGCAAACCAAGGTTACCAAGGTTACCAAGGTTACATAAAATAAATTTTTAATATTAAAAATTTAATGATCTTTTAATCATAAATAAGTAAGAATGGTTATTTTCTATATCTTTTGCTATAACCTTTCTTTTTTATAACTTTGATGTAAATTACCATTAAAACAAACATAATAACTATAAAAATAAATATATTTCTAAAAGTAAAAATATTCATTGAATTACTATTCGAAAAACTTGGATTAACTGATGGAGTAGTTGTTACAGGATTTGATGGATTAGTTGTTACTATATTAGGACTATTTGTGACAATTGTATTAGGTGGTAAAGTACCGTATTGTGCACAAATATCATTAGCAGAACCATCTACTGCTTGTGTACAATCTTGTATACAATCAGAATTCATTTGTTGACAGCCAGTGTTGAAACAATTTTGTAAAGCTGTTGGATCGCAACCATTTTCAGTAAGAGATGAGACACAATTATTCATCATATTGACGCGTTCAGTGTTATAATTTTCATCACTAGGACAATCATAGAATGACAGAATAGGTTGTTGAGACGTTGTTGACATTTTATTAAAAATAAAATTAATAAATATAAATATTCTTTATTAGTTTTCTTTATTAAGTTCTTTATTAAGTAAAATCACAGTGTCTGTTGAACTAGTTTGATATAAATCTGGATAAAGTGCATGTATAAAAGCTTCTATAGATGCTATGAAAAATATTGTAGAAAAATACATGGATCTTCTAAGGTGAGAAAAATAGGTTATATTGTTTTCTTTAAGATGTTTGGAAGTAAAAGGTGTTTGCATTTTTATTAATAAATTAAAGATTTTTATTATTAATAAAAATGCAATGCAAACAATATAATTTTTCTAAACACATCAAAGATGTTTCATATAATGTTATATCTGAAAACATGAGCATGATGATTTATCATTACGTATAAAAGAATTAAAAATGATGCTAAAAATTAAAGGTGAATTATTATAAAAAAACAAGCGATTGGTCATGTGGTCCTACAACAGCAACTTCTATCAATATTTCTGATATAAAAATATTTGGATCAAAATTTACTTAAAGATTTATTACCTTCTTAATAAAGTATGACTGATAAAATTATTGATATTTATGCGATAAGTAAAAAAATATATGATATTACCAGAAATAATATGTGTAAAAAATGCCCTATGGGTACTATAAATTTAGGATCGTTAGTAATGGTTGTTAAAATGGTTATTTTAAATGATAAACCTAATGATATATTTATATCAATAGAATTAACATATAATAGATGCGCGCATACTCATATATTTGATGAAATATGGACTTATAAATATCATGTGAATCAATTATTATCAAAAAAATTACATTCTGATATTTCTAGACACTTTGATGTATACGGAAAAGATATTGATGAAAATGGTGATAATGTTCTTGAAAAAGATTGTGCTACAGATATTGTTAAAGATATATTGATTAATTTAGACAAGTGTAAAAAAGATGGAAAAGATACTTTTGAATTAGATCATGATAAATATGGATATAGAGTTGATGAAAATAATTATGGTTTATTTAATGTTAATCAAAATGATATAGAAAATAATATGTAAAATTAGGTTTGATAAATATTTTTTAATTATAAAATAATACACTTATTTCTTTTTTCTAAAAAGGTTATTTTAGCTTTTACACAAATGAAGCAGTCTTTAAATAGTATAGAGTTTTCAATTTTTGTATATAGAATAAATTCTTTTGTTGAATCATTAATCTCTTTTATACATTTTTCAAAAATTAGTTTACATGCTTTTACTGTATCTTGTCGATGACCTATTATGCTTAGTGTACCATCATGTTTATTAATAAATTTCTTACATTCTGTATAAGAAGGAAATGTTTTATAACCATCTTGTGTAAATAGAATATATTCAGGTATAAACCAGTTATTAGAATGCGATAAATAGTCACACTCTTTATGTATTTTATCTATATTTAATCTTAATGGTTTATAAGTTATATTTTCATCTTCAATGAAATTTTTTATTTCGTTTATAGCATCTTTGCATAAATAATCTCTAATACGTTTTTCAAGGTCTTTATGATAATGATCAAAGCCAATACGCATATTATTTTCATAATCTTCTTTGATTTGTGATAGGTTTAAATTTTAAATTTTTAATATTTTCCATATTGAAATTATCTTATAAAAATTAATAAAAAAATAATCAATTTTTATAAAATTGATTAATTAAAAATATAATTAATAGAATGATAAAATGACTAATGATACGCTTAGTAATGCTGATATTTTTAATCAAAAATTTAATGAATTGATGTTAAAAATTCGAACACAAAAAAATCAAGGCTGTATTAATGAAAATGCAAGACTATTAATTAAAAATGTGTTTGATAGTGTTTTCAAAATATTAAAATCAACACACTTTAAATATAACGAAAGTACCGTTAATAATTTCTATGATAGTTTTATTGGAGAGATGGATGATATATTTACCGACGAAGATGATCGTACAGAATTAAAAAATATATTTCATGAATATTTTAGAAACGAATACCCATGAATAAAGCTGTTTAGATTTATTTGAATTTAAATTTTATTTTTATAAGAGATTTATAAAAATGACTAAAACAACAAATAAACCTATTTCTGAAACAACAGATATCATAATGAGTGATGCTGAGATGAGTAATGCTGAAATATTTACTTTAAAATTTAATGATATATTAGCAAGAATTATTGGATGTAATAATGAAAATATTAAGCTTCGTATCAACAATAGAATTAATGAAGTTTTTATAATGTGTAAATCTGTATTGGATGAATATAATGAAGAATTTGTTAATGAATGTTATGATGCTTTTATGACACAAATGAACAGAGTAATTTATAATGATAATGATAAATTAGAATTAAAAAATATATTTCATGAATATTTTAGAAACGAATACCCATGAATAAAGCTGTTTAGACTTATTTGAATTTATTTTTATAAAAGATGTATAAAAATGAATCAAAGCACTTTTTACGAATTTAAAAATAACGATAAAAATTATTCTTTACTACAAAATCTAAAGATGCTATAAGGCAAACATGATATTTCTTCTAAATTTGATTTTTATAGAATACCATGCGCTAGACTTACAATAAAAGGTTTACAAGTATGTGAAAATTCAGGCAAGACTATAAAATATTAACAATATCTGATAACCGTAGAAGATTGCTTAATAACAGCTGCGTCTTTTTTAATAGTGTTTGAAAAAAATTCATTTTTTCTTTATTAGAATTATAATATATTGTTTTACATAAGATATTATTTTACATGATAGTAATAATATCTTATTTCACACATTTATAAGCGAATTCAGTAATAATGCTTCTGTTATTATTACTATATCTAATAAGTCCAACTAATGTAATATAATATGAAGAATATGTTAAATCACCATCTATTATTAACTGCGTATGTCTTCAATATTATTACAACTTTTAATCGCTGAAATAAAATCATCGGTACATAACTTTCTAAATTCTTCAAAAGAAAGTTCTTTTTTTAATGTTAAATTATTTGTGACAGATTTATTACCATTTGTCACAACTATTAAATTAGTATCTATATCATCTATTGCAGAAACTTCGAAATATCTGTGATTTTCATATAATTGATAATATTGTAAACAATATATCGCTTCTATACAAAAATGAAAGCCTGTTTGGCACATCTTTATAGACTCATTAAATTTATTTAATCCTATAGTATATTGATAATCATTTGCTTTCAAATTATTTTTTAAGATTTTATAACCTTTGATTATGGTAGCCATTTTAATTAATTAATAATTTATAACTTATTCAATTTTTAATTAATTATTAACAGTAGGTGTATAAGTGATAGACGTTAAATACATACAATATCTCTTAACCGTGGATTATTATTAAATGTTAATTGTATTTTTTTTATAAAAACGTCGAAAAAACTCATTTTTTCTCCATTTATTTTATAATATTGTGTATGTATCAATTTGTTCAATTGATAAATATATATCACTTTACAATCATAATCATGAATATACTCAACAATATTATTTTTTCTATAATTATTAAATGTTGTAACACCAATTAATATATTGTCTATGTTATAATATCTAGTATATATAATTCTACCTTCTTTTAATTGATGCATAAGATAAAAATATACAGTAATTTGTTTCTTTATAAAACCTGTGCATAACTTGCTAAATTCGTCAAAAGAAAGTTCTTTTTCTAATGTTAAATTATTTGTAACAGATTTATCATTATTAGAAATAACTATCAAATTGTTAGCTATATCATCTGTTGCAGAAACTTCAAAATATCTGTTCGTTGGTTGAAGAGAATAATATCTTAGGCAATCTAATGCTTCTTTGCAAAAATGAAAACCTGTTTCACACATTTTAATAGAACCTTTTTTATAACTATTTAATCCAACTATATATTGATAACCTATATTTGTTAAATTATTATTAAAGATTTTATAACCTTTAATCACATTAGTCATTTTAAAAAAATAAAATAAAATAAATATTATTCAATTTTATTTAATTTTTAATTAATTATTTATACACAATCTGATAAGATCTCTATATTTTTCTAATTCAGAAAATATATCTAAACCTATCAATTTGTTTTTATCTTTACCAAGATCATCGTATTTTCTAACTTTTATCATATTTTCTAGATAATCTTTATTAATATTTTCATAACACTTTGCTTCTTCTTCAGTCATAATACCATTTTGTTGTAGTAAGGTTTGTTTACTTGATTCAGAAAGATTGTTAAAATAGTTTTTATCTTTATAACAAAGGTATCTTTTAATAGCAACATGGTTTCTGACGTAAGAAACAACAGTGTCGTTAAAATTATGAAGTTTTAAAAAATCAGCTCCAACATTTTCATGTGAAACAATACCTAAACAATTACCATCATTATCTAACATTTTTTCTAAAGGATTTTTTACCAATTGATGACCTATATCATGCAAGAGTGCTGAAATTATTATATCATTTTCCTCGTTGTTGTTTTTTGCTTCATTCGCTGCTAATATTACATGCTCTAGTTGAGTAACACCTTCGCCAATATAATCAGAAGTGTGAGAATTTTTAAGAATAGAAAGTATAAGATCAGTTATAGAATCTTTATCCATCTTTGTTTTATAAAATTAATTAACATTTAAATAAAAATTGAATAATTTTTTATTTTTTTATCCAAATTACAAAATGTCTTCAAAAGATTTAATAAATTATATCAGTAATAATCCACCGGTAGCTGGTCGTGACACAACATTTTATTATCAAGCTCTTAAGAAACAATTCAATAACCTAACTGAAGTATTGTTTAATAATTTAATGATGAATTATTCATATATGAAAATATCAGATGATATTCATCTAACGCCGTACTGGACAACTATTGTTAACAAAAATAATTTATTATACATGCCTTATCCATATGTTGAATGTTTTTTATGTGGGATTTTTGAATTTGCAAATATATACAACATATGTTACATGTCAAATAAATATCCAATCAGTATTTTATCAACATCATCATGTAAACATTACAAAGTATACTATAACAATAGTTTTTTTTCTAACGATGGTTGGTATATTGAAAATAAAAACACTAAACAAAATATTTTAATGAACCAAAATGGACCACAACTTTTAAAAAATGATGCTATGTTGTTATATACTTTTAATGGAATACCTCTTATGAAACAAAGAAGACTTTTATTTGATGTAAAACCCGATACTAAAGATTGCGATATATGCAAAGGAAATGGTGGGGTATGTGTTCCTAAATTTGTAAGATGTGATAACTGCGATGGATATGGAGGAATTAGAAATTTAAAAAATAACAAGATGTACGACTATTACGTAAAGGTGTGTCAAATATGTAATGGTAATTGTGTAATAGAGAAACAAGGAGATAAACGTATAGATTGCGGATACTGTGTAAAATATGATAATTAAGATTTAATAAAATAATAAGAACCCTAATTTTTAATATAAAAAATAATTTTTTTTAGAAATAAGTTTATTTCTAAAACTTTGTTATAATAAATGAATAAAAAAATTAATACTTTGTCAATGGATTCTTCACATATTAGTATTCAGTCATTAGAAACAAAAATTTTAATAAAAAATATTAAACCTTTTGATCTATTATTTTTTGATGGTTCTTCTGTCATTTCAGATATGATTGAATTTACTGAAAAAATATTTAGAGGAAACGGTGAATTCTCTCATGTTGCTATAGTAGTAAACAAACAAATAATGCCTTGTTTAAACGTGTGTAATGACGATACATTATATCTTTTTGAATCTACTATAGATAATGCAGTACCTGATGCAGAAACTGGTAATATAAAGTATGGTGTGCAAATTAGAAATATGAATAAGGTTATTAATTCTTATAACGGTGCTGTGTATTGGGCAAAATTGATAAATAATCCTATAATAAAATTAAATCATGAACTTGGTATTGTTTATCATGATAGGATAAACAATTTAAAAATGATTATGAATAACCTGCATACAAAATATATAAATGATACTTATCAATATAACATATGTAGATTACTTGCTCCATTTTTACCCTATTGTTATTGTTTAAGAAGTAAGTGTTGTTTTGGAAAGGATGAAATGTTTTGTAGTGAATTAGTTTCTATAGTATACACAAATATAGGTGTTAAAAATTTAATAAAATATGAGAAAAAAGAAGGATATAGTAATGAAACTATGTTACCATCAGATGTTGAATCAAATATGATTGTAGAAACACCAATACAGATTAAATAATTATTGTTGGTTATTTTCTGCCTTAAGAAAATTAAAATACATGTTTATTTCTAATAAACAATCTGCTACATAATCAGCGTAAGTATTTCCATCACCAAATACATAACCTTGTTTTCTCATACTATCACCTAAGTGTTTAAGATGTAAATTATTTGATGCATTATTCACATAATTATTATGACAATGACTGTACACCAAATTATATAATACTTTTTTAATATTATTTCTATTGTTAATCCATTCAGTGAATTTTCTGGATGGATTGGTTAATAAAATTTCAGACATGGTTTTAAATAATAACAATTAAAATAAAATAATTCAAATATTTATTTCATATCTATTCTTTCATCTTCATAAATATTTGAATTATTTTATAATTTTTATTAACATTTATAATATATATATATCTATGAATAAATTACCTGATGATGTTGTGAAATATACCATATTCAAATATCTTACCATAAAAGAAATTATGAATTTCTTTCCTAATAAAATGTTATCAAAACTTAGCCAAAATAATAACATTTTTGTTAATTATAATAGTATTTTTAAAAAATTTGAAGAAGAATCACTTTATGACGATGAGATACCTGATCTATATGTTTTATACGGTATAAGAAAAAAACAAAATATCTATTGTGATATTAAAACATTTGGTTGTCTTAGATTAATAAAATATATAAGAGTACAATATTTTTTACCATTTATTGATATACATAACATATTTATAGAAGCTTATGATAAAGGCTATATAAATATTATAGAATATCTACATAATGCGAGACCATTAAAAAATTATATAGATGTTATAGATATGGCGAAAAATATACTAAAATATATTGATTATGAAAAACCGAATAGTTTAGATATGATTAAATTTCTTATAAAAAGATACAGTGAAACCTATAATAATTTTAAATGTTTTTCTTCAATAAATCGATCTTTTGACTTAGGTATAAAAGATGATAGATTTCCTGATAAATACGATGATAACGTTGTAAATAATAATAATTTTATTCTTAGTAATGATAGGCTGCGATATATATTTTTAGTCTTGGCTATAGAATATATTTATTCTCTAGATTTTGATGTATATTCATTCGTATGTGATCAGATATTAGATGTGTTTAATGATAACGATGAAGGTAAGAAGAATAGAAGAATATCTGTAATAACAAAAAAAGATTATGATTTAATGTATATGTATAACAAAGGAATAGAACTTGCAAGATATTGCTTATCTTTATGTTCTTATAAAGAAAAAAATAAAATAAGACAATTTCTTTTTAGTAAAATTGTTTCTTATAGAAGTTACAAATCATCAAAACTTGATAGAAAAATATTAAAAGATCTACAATTTGACTATACGTTTTATATAACAGCCCATCTTACTCAGAAAATAATTAATAAACAATTTTGTATTAACAATAATACATGTACTAAAAAATATAATAACTATACCTTTGATAATAATTTATATTTGTTTAGAGAAAATGAAAAGACTATTTACCAAAGTATATTTGAGCATGGTATAAATAAAGAGTTCGATAATTATTCTGAAGATGATTATATGATTACAAAAGATTTCAATATTAATAAATGTATTAAACTTACATCATCTTATAATAAGACTATAAATATGCATATAACAGCTAAAAATATTAATGAACACATTATTGAATGGATGATAAATACTGATATTAAACACCCTCGTATTATTGGCAATGTTACATATAGTCATCCATTTAGTTATTTAAAAAAAGTTAATAATTCTTACGATATAGTTCATGGTAGGTGTTGCGATAATAAAATTACCAGAACTATATTAAAACTACTTTCTATAGATGAAAAGGATTTTAAGAAAATTTATACAAATGATAATAGTGTTATGTATTATTTTAGTGGTTTGATATATTGTTTAGTCAAGTTGTCTAACATTGATGAAATAAGTAATGATATACTTATTAAATTAAAACCAATAAAAATGCATATTCAAGCAAAAACTTGTAATTATGGTAGATATCTTTATTGTAGTATTGCTACAGATTGTAGCCATAATTATATATTTCCTCTTTCTATGACAGAAAATAAAAATTATAAAGCTATTGTGTCAGATAATATTGTAACAAGAGGATTTTTAAAACTTATAGCAGAAGATGAGTATTTTATGAAATTTGGTGTGTTAGAGAAATATACAACGCAATATAGAGCAATTTTTGTTAAGTGTTTGTATAAGTTATATGATTGATAAAGTTATGCAAAAGTTATGCAAGGATATTATAGATATTATTTTCATTGCAAAAGAAATGAAAATAATTATATATTTTATAATAAATAAAATGAATCGATCAAAATATAAATCAATTTCACAAGTCGGAGGCAACCAATTATTAGCAAATCAAAACCCTTTAGCCTATGCATTACAAGACAAATTAGATATGATGATGAGCACTGGTAGTCAATATGCTAACAATGGAGCACATAGCGAAGCAGGACAGGAATTTATGGCTGAATATTGTGGAGCAGGTTGGGATGATTTTTGTGAATTAGGTTCTCGATCAAAGGCTGATTCATATCCTAATAATATTGTTATAAATTCTGATGTGTCATATTTCATGACTGATAAAAAATATACAGCAGGAGATGTACTGGTGCGAAATACTGCTGCTAAAAAATACTTGAAAGAAATGGCAAATTGTCAAATAAAATTACAACCATTTGATCCACTTGTTGCATCATCACCAATGATTTCAACATGGGAGGCTATAGATGGATCAGGTATTCAAGGAAATTGTGTGCCAAGTTATAGTGTTGATCCAAGTGTTATAGATAATGATCCAGTTATGAATAAGTTGTTGACAAGTCCTAATAATATAGGTTTTGATATCTTAATTAATATTTATAATACAATGAAAGCAGATGGAACATTGAAAGGATTAAAGGGAACAAAACTTGGACAATATTATACAATACAACCATATTTTATTAAGAAAGGAGGTTTAGGTGTTTAATTACCCTTGGGTTTACAAACCTTCATATTCTCTTTAATCATATTAATTTTTTCTTCTTCAGTCTTACCTAAAAATGTTTCTATGTCAGCAACACTTATTTCATCATATACGTTAATACTTGTATTATCATTACAATGAATTCCTGATGTCACATCTATCATAAATATTTGTATATGCTTCAAAATTGATAATAACATTGTTTAATTTTGAAATAGTTTTTAAGGTTCTTTCTTCAGATAGAAAAAATATTTTATTACCTTTGTCAAATTCATCTCTAACAGAATTTAATTTGTCTAAAAAAATTCCTTTATTATTATTGTGTTCATCAAGACCTAATCTAACATACCACCTATCGAAAAATGTATTATTTTTTTTCATAAATTTTGAAGAATTACCTTCTTCCTTACATTCTACTACGATATTTGTTGAACTTTCAACATGTTCAATATTTGTAGCAAATCCTTGATAAGTATTATTATTTAATAAAGTTATGAAAACAATGTTTTCTTTATCTTCTTGGAGATATTCTGTCATGTTTATATTTTCTACCATAAGAGAATTATAAATAATAAAATCAGGAGGTAAATCTATAACGAAACACCTGCTCAAAGGAAGCTGTCTGTACATTAAATCATCTAAGATATTTGAATTATTTGTTTTAATTTCTAAATTTTTACTAAATATATTGTTATTAATATCTTTCTCATCAATAGATAATTTTTTTTCAGTAACAATATATTTAGACGTATCTATTGTATTAATAATTTTTTTAAATATATTAGGAATAAAAGTGATTATAGAAGTAGGACCTTTGTCTTCATAAGATCTGAATTTTATTGTATTAGTTGTATAATTTACAACTAATCTATTATCTTCTGTTAAATTATATAGTCTATTAATCAACGTTAATTTAAATGTGTTATAATCAACATCTATAAAAGTGTTATCAACTGGTGACATCAAACTATATTTATAGTCGGTATCAAGAAAAATATCAATACAATATAAAAGTATACCATCAAATAAAAAATTAATTTTGTTAAAATAACACACGTCGTCAGAATAGTATTTTACATATAACTTACACTTAATATTATCAATTAATGCTGAACCTAATTGTTCTTCAGCCATTTATTTATAAAATAATTTTTAAAAAATATTAATAGTTTTTAAAAATTATTTTATTAACAATATATTATTTTTAAACAATATTGATACCAGTTTGATTAACAACATTATTTTTATATTGGCAATAATCTTTGAGAAACATTTCATAAAAACCTATACAAAATAATAAAAAGACACAAACAATTATAACCAATAAATTTACTAACGCTTGTACATATAAAAAAGAATGGTTATCAAAACATGTAGAATATCTACATTTTTCAGAAAGTGCTATAGAACCTACAATAAGTATTGCTAATTCTGATAAACCTGTTAAAAACATTGGTATAAAACCATATTTAGGTTTAAGTAAAAATAAGAACACTAAAAATAAAGAAACACATGCAGAAATATCTACAAATAATATTTCTGCTCCTGTATTAGTGTATTCAGTTACTTGCATCATTGTACAATTAGCATTCAAACAATTTATTTCATTTTTTACTGTATAAGGATATTTTACCTCTATTTCTGAAGGATACTGTATAATTAGCATAACTATACATATAATAAATAATATTAGTGGAAATATTGAAAAATATTTAGAAGTCATTTTAGAAAGTTTATTGAAATTAAAATAAATTTAAATATTTTTCAATTTTATTTAACGCCATATATTTAGCTTCAGAAAAAATTAATTGATTTAATTAAATAATTATTAATTAATAATATATTTTTAATGTGTTTAATATGTAGAAATGACCTACAATACTGGGAATATTATAACATAATAAATGTTCATTTTCAAGGATGCAAACTTATCACAGAAATACTTTATTTATTAATATAACCTTACTTGACTGTAGCAGATGTGATAAGTTTAAGGAAATACCAAATATTTTTAGCAATCTTACATATCTTGAATGTTCTCATTGTACTTTAATAAAAGTATTACCAAATGCTTTAATAAAGCTAGAATTACTTAATTGTTCTGATTGTGAAGGTATTACAGAAATACCAAGTACTTATACAAATTTACATACACTTTTATGCAATAATTGTACAAAACTAACAGAAATACCTAACACTCTTACCAACCTTGTTAATCTTGAATGCAGAGTATTATCAATAATAAAATTACCAGATACATTATCTAAGCTTAAGAAACTTGATTGTTCAGTATGTGAATATTTAGAAACTTTACCAAACACATTTTTATGTCTCGAAAAATTAACTTGTAATTTTTCTAACTTAATAAAATTACCTGATACATTTAGCAACCTTTTATATCTTTTTTGTAGAGATTGTCATAATCTTAACCCGTAGGGTAAGCGAAGCATGAAATACCTGAAACCTATAAAAACCTTATACATCTAGATTGTTCATGGTCTAGAAATATTCTCAGTATACCGCTAAAACAATATAATCGTTACGATTTATTTATTAATAGTTGTATTTGGATAAATCATCCGTGTAATTTTCTATATGTAGAAAATATAAAAAAATTAAAGTTTTTACAGATGTGGTTTAGAAAAAATATACGTTACTGGATTTTCATGCTTCGCTCGCCCTACGGGCTAAAGATGGATAAAAAGTGAAGCCCGTAGGGCGAGCGAAGCAGAGGGTGTTAAATGGTTATACGATCCTGTTAGAATAGGTGGCAAAATAGTTAAGAAAAATATAATAAGAAATATTGAAAACATGTTAATAAAATAAGTAAGAAATATTGAAAACATGTTAATAAAATAAGTAAGAAATAAATGATTTATAAAAATTCTTTAATTTTTATAAATGAACTCAAAATATACTGAAGATTTAACTAACGAAGAAAATAACTCTTCTCACGAAGAATTACTTAATATATGTAAAGATTTGTCCAAGTCTCATAAAGAACATATGAATAGATGCGCTAAATTAAGTGATTCTTATCAAAATATGCAAACAGAAATGAAAAAATTGTTAGATGCTATTAAAAATTTTAATAATAATGCGGTAACTAGTTCTAAGACAAGAGAATAACAATGTATGTTAATCATGATAAGTAATAAAACCTAATACTCCCCCAGAAGACGCTAGATATTTAAATTCTCCTTCATGCGTCTTAAGATGAAAATGTGATTTTTCACTTGGTATAATATTTTTATGATCTCTTTCAAATATACATTTTATAACCTTATTTTTAATAGTTTTAGCTTCTATATAAATCTCGCTATATTTTGCGTCTACGATATATAAATTAAAATATTTATCTGAATAAAAAGGAAAGAATAAATTATTATGAATAGATTGAGGGTATTTTTTGATATCTACAGTGCATAAAATATTTCCATGAGCAAATATTGATATTGTAATAATATCATCTATAACTTCCATTATTTCATAAGGTAATAAAATAGGATAACATAGTTTATTTATTGATTTGTTTAGTTTAGATGTTAATTTAGCATGTTCTATAATAGATGATGCTATTTCAGTATTCATTTTTAATAATTAAAAATAATTTTTTAAATAACAATAATAATATATAGATAGACAATGATAAATAAAATTAATAATAACCATGGAGTATAAGTATCCAGAAAAGATGTGTTATTTTTCTTCTTAATATTTTCGCTCTCTTCCTTAAAAATGTTTAACTTTTCACACCTTAAGTCACACTCATCCAATTCAACACCCTCTTTAGAAGAGGGTGCGCAAACATTATCATTACAAACAAATTTAACATCTTTTGATTTCATGATATATATAGAATGTATAGCATTTTTATCCCATCCTGTGGGTTCTGGTGGGGTATTATCAAGACTTATAAAAACATTATTGCCTCTTTTATAGAAATATAATGGTATTGTTTCACCAACCTGTGTTTCATAACCTACTAATAATTCACATAAACCAGTTTTTTTAAAGGGATCAAAAACACTTTCTATGTGAATAGTACCGTAAGGGGCTTCTTTGTTTTGTTTAAAGCACAATAACTTGGTTTTGTATAACATTGGTTTATAATCTGGATCAATACCATAAAAGCCAAATTTGCTTGTATAACCAGGTTCTAGAACACAATGTTCGGTTTGTTTAATATAGCTTAAAAAAGTATTGGTAGAGTGTTCTATTTTTTGGCATAAACAATAAGGTACAATGGACATAATTTATTAATTAAAATTTAATTAAAAAATTAATTAAATTTTATAAAAGATAATAAGAACTATAAAGAAATAACATAAGATATGCCAAACTATGAAAGAATAATACTATGTCAGATTATTGAATTTATTTTGTATTTGTATATTGTTCATATTTCTATAGATTATTTTCAGGTAAGATTAGTAGAAAATAGTTTTTGTAACAGGATGTTGATATTTTTTATAGCATTGTTATTGTATTATGCAATATTTGAGATAATTAATCAAGTGTATATGAAGTATAGCAAAAATAGACCTGTGAAATTTATATATAAATAAATATTAATTAATATTATAATTAAATCTTATGGCCTATGCACTATATCTGGTTCGAGTTCCCAATAACTACTTTCTATGTTATTGTCTAATAATTTATGTGTCATTACCTTATGTACAAAATCTTTTTCTTCAGGTGTTAATAGTGTGTTGATAGATGCTATGGATTCATTAAGTTTTCTTACTTTGGTGTCATAATTTTTCTTATAATCATCGAAAGAATAACAAGTATCATAATTTTCAAACATTCTGCGTCTTTCATATCTTTTTTTAAGACCATCATCTGTAAAAAATTGAGAATAATATAGAAAATTATCATTCCTGTCGTCATCAATTATATCACTACCATGCATAATTTCTTCAAATCTGTTTTGATAAGTAGTAATACTTAGTAAAATAAATTGTTTATTGCTATTTACTTTAAAGGTCTTTCTTGCATCTATTTGGATTGGTAAGATTATGTTGAACAAATCCACAGGATTTTTAAGGGTGATGATATAATTAAAGGACACAACTCTGAAAAGCGTTGAATTAGTAGACATTTTAAATTTAATAAACTTTTTATTAAATTATTTTCAAATAAAATTATTTTCAAATAAAATTATTTTCAAATAAAATTATTGTTCTATTTCAGGTTTATGTATTAACTCTGATTCAGGTTTACGTATCAACTCAGAATCATATTCCCAATATGAGCTATCTATGTTATTTTTTATCAATTTATGATTTTTTACTGCATATAGTAAAATTTTTTCTGCTAATGTTAATATACCATTTATTGATTCTAAAGATTCAATAAATTTTTCTTTATAGCCATCATAATATTGCTTAAATTCTTCAAAAGAATCAAACTGTCTGTTATTGCAACTGTAACAATATTCATTACCACATTTATCACTACGCGTATTATACATTTCTTCAAGATCGTTTATTGGTTCAAATGTCACAGTATATTTTTTTAAATCATTTATCATAGCATCATTTATCATCTGTTGACCATGTTTAATTTCTTTAAACCTATCATCTTTTTGCGAAAAACTTAATAAAATAAATTCTTTTTTATTTACTGAACTTACTGGTGTGAATATTTTTTTAATATCCATTATAGGTAAAGTAGCATCAGTAATATCAATAATGTCTACATCATTTTTTAATGTAATAACATAATTAAATTTTAATGATCTATAATAATTAAGCATTTGTAACATTTAATTATATGTTTAGTTTTTATTAAATAATCAATTTTATTTTAGTTTTTATATTTTCTAAAACTAATCATTATTTTAGAAACTAATTAACAGCGTAAACTTAAGTTTGGAAAATGTTTTAGAAACTAATTAACATCGTAAACTTAAGTTTGGAATTTGTTTTTATATTTTATTATTAATTGATTTTTGATTGAATGAAGTAAACTTACAAAACATATTTTATTCTGCTTCGCTCGCCCACATGCTAAAACTAATTAACAACATAAACGTATCTTTAGAAATTGTTTAAAACATACCTTTTTTATAATCTATAATTGTTATTATTTTATTTTTATTTTTGTTTCATCTTTTACTACAAAATTTAAATCATTATTTTTTATATCATATAAAATTTTTTTATTCTCTCTACTAGTATCATCTAATATTTTTTTATTATTTCTGATATCTTCTTCAGTTTGATTATCAATTAATCTCATTGAATCCAATACATCTTTATAACGAATATGTAATTTTCTTGTTAGAGCATTTACAAAATTGTTATCAAACATTAATAATTTTTGAGATGCGTTTAGTTTACCCTCGCGAGATTCATCATCCGGATCATCATTTAATTTATCTTGATACCATTTTAACATTTCATATGCACGTTTTGATGTGGCTTTTGTAAAAACTTCCATAAAAGTGTCTAAAGTATCTTCACTTACATCACCATTATGCAAAAATACATTTTTATTTCTTTGTTTATCTAAACATAAATATTTATAACAATTGTTTTTATCTTTTAAACAACTATTAATAACCATATCGTTAAATTGCCTTGGTGACTTTGAAAATACATTTTCATTTATTATAAAGTTCATTTTATACGTCATTAATTCAACATTGTCAAGAGGTTCTGGTGATAAATATTTAATATAAGTTGTAATATTTATAGTATTATTATTTGTAACATTATTTGTATTTTTTATATTGGTATTTATATTACCACCATGTGATTTTTTTAAATCAGAATTCCATTCTTTAAGAGTATTATTTTCTTTTTCTATTGCTCCTCTTAGTTCTTTTTCATGTTTTACATTGTTTAATGCTTTTATAAATTCTTTTTCATAATCTTCTATTTCAAGATCATGGTTTTTAGTAGTTTCTATCAATTTGTTTTCTAATGTTTTAAAAGCGTTATCCTTTTCCTTTAAGGCTTCATCTTTTTTCTTTAATTCTGCTTCTCTTGCCTGAAGTGCTTCATTTTGATATTTTATTTGTTCAATAAATTCTAATTCCTGATCTTTTAATTTTTTTCTTAATTCTTCATCTTGTTCTTTTATTTTTTTAATAAACTCTAATTCCTGATCTTTTAATTTTTTAGTAGTGCATACACTAAAATGATTATTCAATGTATCTTTTCTAGTAAAAATAGCATTACAAAAAGCACAATTAAATTTGTTACATTTTGATGCTACTTCTTCACTAGTTTCGTTTATCTCTTCGTTATTAATTTTTTCATCAGATTTAGTAATATTATCATTTCTTAATTTGATACAATATTTGGCAGATTTTTGGTGATTATGTAAACTTTTTTCATTAGAAAATTTATTATCACAATAGACGCAATTTATTCCAATCATTTAAATAATTATATGTTTATTTTAAATAGTTATTTTTCAAAAAAAATAAATTATTAAAATAATTTTTTGAAATAAAATTCTTATCTTAGGGATCCATAAAAATTATGAAAAGATCCATGATTTTTATGGATCTTTTCAAAACGGATCCATGTTTTTTACGGAACCAATAAAAAATCATGATTTTTTATTATTGGGTATTATGGTTCATATAATAAATATTTTGATACCGTATATTCAATATCAAAATATTTATTAAAATTTATCATTTTTATAAATTTTGATAAAAAAATTGTATAAAAATTGAGTGAGAGTTTAATAAAACCTATTATAAAGTCTTAAAAAAAGACAATTTTAAATATGTAACTTAAAAAATAATTTATAACTAAATATAAAATAATTTATAATAATATTTTATATTTAGTTATCTTATTTTTATGATTTTGATAAATTTGAAATCGAATGAAATTATTTGCCATAATTTCAAATATCATTTCTCAAGCAAATCTTATATAAAAAATAAAATTGATTTTTTAATAATTTAATTTTATTTTTAGTAACTATCAAAAACATGGAACATATAAAATTAAGTCAATTAAATAATTACATCATTACCCCAAAATGCTCAGATATCTACACACCTACAACAAAGTGCAGTTATGTTGATGTTTATTGGAGTAAGTACTGGGGGAAAACACTACCTTTTTATAAATATGTCAAAACTACCTCATACAACTTGAATAAATTTATACAATCTCTTGTGTCACACAAGAACATGAGACCTTCTGTTTATGAAAAATTATTAAATCTACTAAAAAATACTTACATAGGTGATATACAAGGTTACAAGGCTTGTTACTTTGTCAAGAAAACTCACATAAGTATTAAAAAAATATTAGAGAAAAATATCAACATTGTTGTGGTACTAACCCATAAACAATACGACAGTTTTATGGATATTAAAAAATTATTAGACAACTATAAAAACAGTAGCATCTAAATATTTTTCACACTTTGTAAGACACACTTATATATTTTCTATAGTAACATTTTTCATCATACATTTCATACTTATTATTATTCTTAGTAAAAATAATAATAAATTTTCATAATATTGTACACAATCTTCATAAATCAATTTAAAAATACCGAGAATAATATAAAATGAATCCAGAAACTGCTGTTGAAAGATATTGCAAATTAAATAAAGAAGAATTTGAAATAATCAAGTTTGAAATAAACCATCCAGACAGATATGACCATTATCGTAACATATATATACTTTCACATATTCTTTTTCGTCATAAAGGACTTTTAAAATATTTAAGACTAAAAGGTGATTTTGGTGAATATTTAAAAGCAATAGAAAATAAAAAAGATGTTGATATTTATTATAGCTATGAAATACTTTCTCCATATAAATATTTAAGTGATAATAATATTTGTGATTGTTGTACAACAATCACACCACAAGATCTGACATTTGAAGAAGGATGGTATGAAAATGATATCTATGAATGTGAATTAAAATTTGAAATGACTCTACATAAATTCGCAGAAGAACAACTGAGAAGACACCCAGAAACTTTTCATGAACTCAAAGGATTTAGAGAACAGTTTTGTAAACAATTTCCACATGCAAGAGAAGCTATTAGCTATTGATCGCTTCTTTATACGTTGGAGGACACCCTCCAATTTCTTTCTGAGCTCTTTTTATAATAATGGTGGTTATAACATCTTCATCATCCATTTCATACTTTATAATTTTATTATTAATCTTACTAAGAACAAATGTTATAAAATTTTTACATTCATTATAATTTATGACATTCCATCTATATATACCATTTGCATTTAATGATTTTTTTATAAATTTTGTTAATTTTAATGCACCGAGATATAATGCTTGTTGAGCGTTATAATATTTATTTGTATCATCATTAAACAATATACTATTTCCAGTGTTTTTGTTAAACCAAATAATCCTTATATAACGATAATTTGTAATATCAACATTATAACCTAAATTTTCAAAAAATGTTTTTATATGGTTTAAATAAGGTCTAAGAATTAATTCATTTCTGAAAGTAAGGTCTATAGCTATATCAGAATAATTTTTTTCATCAAAACGAAAGATAGATCCACGCATATAATCTATATGATTACTATCATTATTCATCAAAACGAAAGATAGATCCACGCATATAATCTATATGATTACTATCATTATTCATAAAAGTGTAAATATAATCTATACTTTTATCATATTTCTCCTTATATTTTTGTTGCTTTATTTCTGCTTTTAATTTACGTTTTTCTTCTCTCTTTACTTTAATTTTTGAAAAATAAGAACCCATAGTTAGTTTAACTTTTAGTTTAAAAAAAATTATTTCAATTATTAAATTTTTTAAAACTAAACTAAAAAAAATTGATTTTTGTTTTAAAGAATTATTATTAGTAACTAATATAATAATGTCTAAAGTAAAAACAAAATCTAGTAAAGCCGCAGTAGCTACATCCAAAGTTTTAAAAAAAGGCACTAAAACAATCATTAAAAAAACAAGCGAAGCAGATAATGATGAAAAATATATCAAATTAGACCCTATCACCCACATCCTCAAACGTCCAGAAACCTATATCGATACTACTGTTTTAGACAAGTATGATATGTATATTGCTGATGACCTTACAAGCATCTACAAAAAAGAGATATCGATGTCCCCTGGTTTTCTCAGATTATTTATCGAATCTATTTCTAATGCTATCGATAACGCTGAAAGAAGCAGAGGGACTAAAACTCCGTGTACGCAAATCAACATTAAGATTGATCAAGAAACTGGCGAAACATCTATTTGGAATGATGGAGAAGTAATTCCTGTAAAAATTAATAAGAAAGAAGGTATTTATAACCATTCTTTAATTTTTGGTCATCTTCTTTCAGGATCTAACTACGATGACACAAAGAAAAAATACGTATCTGGTAAGAATGGTTATGGTGAAAAACTAGTTAATATTTTCTCATCATATTTTAAAGTTCGAGGATTTGATCCAGAAACGTCACTACTACTCACTCAAGAATGGACAAACAATATGCAGACTACCGAAGAACCAACTATCATAGAAGAAAAGTTTTCTTTTGGTTTTACTGAAGTGATTTGGAAACCAGATTTTGTTAGGTTTGGATTAAAAGGTTACACCAAAGATTTAGTAAGTCTTATAAGAAAATATGCTATAGATACTGCAATGTTATTATCAGATGTTAAGGTATATTTTAATGAAGAATTGATTACTACTAATTCAATGTTATCGTATGCAATGTTATACGATAAAGAATTAAATTTAATCAAACCTAAACGAAGCATTGACAAAGAAAAGCGTAGCATAGATAAAAAAAGTAGTCCTGCTAAAAGTAAAGATAAGTCTCCAAGTCAAGCGATAGCAAGTCCTATTAAAAGTATCTCAAAAAGTAAAGAAAAGTCCCCATATAAAGCGACACTAAGTCCTGTTAAAAATAAATCAAAAGATAAACAAAGTGTTGAAAAAAAAGATGAGACAGATCTTGATGAAGACCTAGAAGAGGGTAATAGTGAATTTAACGAAGAATTTATTCATATAAAATCAAAACCTAGTAAAGAAGAACGTTATGAAGTGTTGTTATTACCAAATAACAATAACCATCCATCATTTCAACATGTGTCTTTTGTTAATGGTATTTATACAAAATTAGGAGGAAAACACGTAAAAATGTGGATGGATTCTTTTTTAGAACCTTTAGTAGAAAAACTTAACAAGAAAGAAAAAAATTTAAATCTCAAGGTTTCTAACATATTATCTTACTTTAAAATATTTGTAAGCGTTAGTGTAGCAGATCCAAATTTTGATGGACAGAGCAAAAATGAATTAAAGGGACCTAATGTAACAACAGATGTTAAAAAAACTGATATAACAAAGATTTCGCATTGGATGATTTGTGAAAGAATTTTGGATTTTATGAAGCTACATGAACTAACTATTCTTAAAAAAACAGAAAAAAAATCTAGAGGTTTTATCAATATCCCGAATTATAACCCAGCAAATAATTCAACAGATAAAAATTTATCTTCTCAATGTATTTTAGCTTTAGTAGAAGGATTATCAGCAAGACAATATATTGTTGCTGGTATTGAAAAAGGTGTTTTTGGTAAAGAAGGAAGAGATTGGTTTGGTATTTTACCTCTGAAAGGTAAATTTCTCAACACAAGAAACGCAAAAATAACAACCATTGCCAAAAATGTAGAAATCTCTAACATAGTTAATGCTGTTGGTTTAAAGTATGATGTTGATTATGAAGACGATAATAACTTTAAAAAACTAAGATATGGTAAGATTATGTTTTGTACAGATAGTGATAGTGATGGAACACATATAGAAGGATTGCTTCTAAATTTTTTACATACCTTGTTTCCAAGTTTGTTAAAAAGAAAAGAATCTTTTATCATAAGTATGATTACTCCTATAGTAAGAGTTTTTAAAGGAAAAGGTAAAGATTTGTTATTTTATGACGAATATAAATTTAAGCAATATTCTGATAATTTACCAAAACAATTAACATCAAAACAGTATAAATATTACAAAGGGTTAGGAACAATGAAAATACAAGATGTTGGTGAAACTTTTGGAGAAAAAATGATTGAATATCAATATGATGAAAATGTTGATACCAATATGATTAAAGTTTTTCATAATAAATATGCAGATCAGAGAAAACAATGGTTATTAGATTTTAAAAGAGTCGATAGACCTCTAGCTAATAAAGCTTTGATAAAAATGAATATATCGGATTTCATTAATGATAAATTAATAGAATATTCTATAGATTCTTGTACAAGAAGCATTCCATGTATCATAGATGGATTGAAAGATTCACAGAGAAAAGTTTTATATGCTGTTGAAAGAAAAAAATTATCATATGAAGGACAATCTATGAAAGTTTCACAACTTGCTGGAGCTACTGCTAATTTAACAGATTATTCTCATGGTGAAAATAATATAAATGGTGTTATAGAAGGATTGGCTAATTGTTACATTGGCTCAAATAATATACCTTTACTTTATAGAGATGGACAATTTGGTAGTAGATTAGCTGGAGGCAAAGATGCAGCTGATGGGAGATATACTTTTACAAAAATGGATATGTTGACAAAGTATATTTTTAGAGAAGAGGATAGACCAATTTTAGAAAAGAATACAGATGCTGTAGAATATAAATATTATGTACCAATATTACCAATGATTTTAATAAATGGTGCTGATGGAATTGGTACAGGTTCTTCTACAACAATCCCATGTTTTAATCCTAAAGATATTATTGAATGTGTAAAATTATGGATAGAAAATGATGGTGATATAAGCGAAATAGCTGAAGCACGTAGTGCAAGCGAAGCAGAAAATGGTGTTGTCATATCTAAATTACCTGAATTAACACCTTGGTATAGAGATTTTAAGGGAACTATTGAAAAAGAAAAGAATAAAGATGGGTTTAGATATGTAACCAAAGGAGTATTAAATCGATTAAGTGATACAAGTGTTATTATCACAGAATTACCTATTGGAATGTGGACTGATGATGTGTGTGAAATATTAAAAGAATACCTTGCTGATAAAAGTATAAAAAAATTGATTGATCATAGTAATATTATAGATGTTAATTATACTATAGAAGAAGCAGATGATGGTTTTTCATGTAGTATAGAGACTTTAAAACTGCATACATTTTTGCATACTAGTAATATGGTATTGTTTACTGAAGAAGGGGTTTTGCATAATTATAAAAATCCTGAAAAAATAATAGATAATCATTGTAGAATTAGATTTGAATATTATACAAAAAGAAAAAATTATTATATCAAAGAAATTAGTGAAGAAATAACAGAGTTAGAAAACAAATCTAGATTTATTAAAGAAATAGTTGCTGGGACAATAGATGTAAGAAAGATGGATGATAGTCTTATGATTTATCTGGAAAAACAAGGTTACAAAAAATTAAAAAAAGGTAAGAAAGAAAAAAAGGAAGTTATTGAAGCAGACGATACAGAAAATAATGATGAAGAAGTATTTAATGAAAATGAGGTCAAGAATGAAAGTGTTAACGGAGAATCGTTTAATTATCTTGTTAATATGCCAATAAAATCATTGAATAAAAAAAATATAATAAAGTTAGAAAATGATTTTAATGAATTAAAGAAACAACTTGAATATTTTATCAACACATCAGAGAAACAAATGTGGTTGAAAGAAATAGATGAGTTTGAAGAAAAATATGATAAATGGTTAAAAATTTTAGACAGCGAAAATAATAAACTTAGAAATACTAAAAGAAAAAAGAAGGATAAAGAAAATAAGGAAGCTATTGAAAACAATAATAAGAAAGATAAGAAAAGTGTTATAAAAAAAGTTACTAAGAAAAATACTTTTTAATTGAATAATTTTTAAATTACCAAAATAATTTAAAAATGTTTACTAAACATAATTTATTCTTTCATAAAAAATTACTACCTTTAAAAACTAATTTATTTTCTAGATATCATCATAGTAGTAAAGAACCTGGTAATGGTTCTGGTGTTAGCATCATTGTAAGTGTTGCTATTATATCAAGTTTATCAAGTTTATATATAATCTTTAAAGATCCTCCACCTAGAGATTATTAACTAAGCTAAACACTTGTCGCATTTTTTTATAAAAATATAATAAATAATAATAAAAAGAGATATGATTGATACCGTTAACCCACCGTATAACATTATCTTTTTATATTTCTTATAACCACCTTTACTAGATAACCCAGCACTACCAGCACCTAACATCATAACAGGAACAACAGCACAAGCAGGACAAAAAGATTCTTTGGTGTTACGCTTGACTTGTTCTTGATTGGCTTGTTCTTTGTTGTCATTTTTTGTATCTTTTTCTGACATATTTATTATAATACATAAAATCTTTAATTAAATAAATATAATATGTCACAAAATAATTTTAAATTAAACAAAAATCAAAAAAAGAATAACACTCCTAATATTTTTTTTCAGATGCCGGTAACAATATTGCTTATCACCACTATAATTGTATTATCTTGTTTATACTTTACAAATGCTATAAAATCTGTAGTATGCCAAAAAGATTTATTAAGTGTTTTTATATCTAATGCTATTCACCTAGATATTGGTCATCTTTTATCTAACCTGTATACATTTTATAGTATATCGCACATAGAGCAAAAAATAGGTAGTAAAAAGTTTACATGTCTTGTGTTATTTATTTTGGTAGTTTCATCATCAATAGAAGCAAGTTTACACAAAATGACAGATAAAATTAATTGTAGTGTAGGAATGAGTTCTTTACTGTTTGGTTTAATAGCTTGGGAAAAAATTACAACAAATAAATTAGATCTTAAAATATTATCATCTATTATATTAATGGCTACAATGCCTTCTCTAAAGAATAGTAAAATATCACTTATTGGACATATTATAGGAGCTTTAACAGGTATTATATCAGGTGTGTTATACACTAAAATAAAATTTGATTAAAACAAAATTCTTATAAACTTTTAAAATAACATACCTATAAAAAAGAGAACTTTATATGGAAAACTTTTTATTTATTAGTTTTTTAGATGCAGATAAACGTAAAATATTTTAGTATAGATGCTAAAATATTTTTAACAATACATACCAATGAATTTTCAAAATTGTTATATTTTGAACCATAACAAGTTTAATATTTTGAAAAACTAATAAATAAAATTGATTTTTTAAAACTGCTAACAATAAGTTTTAAAAATGTCGTTAAAATATAATATTCAAAATAATAATCTTTCTTTAGAAGAATGTAAAAAAAGTATCTCTCAAATATTACATGTAATTTTTACATTAGAAGGTAAAGTGTTTGGAGGATTCGTAAGAGATTACATGGTACCTTTAGAAAAACAAGATCCTGTTTCAGAATTACAAGCTAGAATAAATGGTTGTCGCGATAATCCTGTTTTTCAAAAAGGATTTCCTGATTCTAAAACAATTATTGATAAAAATGATACTGCCTATAGAAAACAATATATAGATTTTAAGGATATTGATGTATGGTTTACTACAATAAGACAAAAAGATATATTTTTAGACCTATTAAAGATTTTAAACATGTCATTATCACATAACAATGATGAATATACTATGAAAAAGCAAAATACTCTTTCTGATAAGCCAGAAACAAACACTGGTAGTAATATTACTGGATTTCATAGATCTTATCCGTTTAAAGTTTTTAGATATCATTTAACTATGGATAATAAGTTTCAATCTTTTATAGACATAGTAGTGTCAGATTATTTTCCTGTAAATGATTTTTCTGTAAATTTATTATCTTATGATGGTAGACAATTACAGGTTGAAAAATACTGTGAGATTTTAAATATCGTTGATGCTAAACCATGTGATATACAATTATCTGTTCATGATATTATGAAACAAATTATAGACAATACATCAATAATGTTACCAGATTTCCAACAGATTTCAAAAAATAAAAATGACATATATACAATATATTCTACGTATGATTCTCTTTTTATTAATTTAATGTGTGTTAGATGCAAAAAATATGAACAAAATTATACTATTCAAAGTTTTAAAAAACAAAAACTTTAATAAAATAAAAATAATACACCTATAAAAAAGATCACTTTATACGAGAAAACTTTTTATACTATTTTATTTATTAGTTTTTAGATGCGGATAAACGTAAAATATTTTAGTATAGATGCTAAAATATTTTTAACAATATATACCAATGAATTTTCAAAATTGTTATATTTTGAACTATAACAATTTTAAAAACTAATAAATAAAATTGATTTTAAAATATTTTTTAAAAATTATTTTAAATATCTTCTTTTTCCAAACATGTGTATCATTTGCAGAAAAAAAGCAAATTATTCTTATACATATATAAATATACAATGTAAAGACCTTGTTAAAATACCTCGACAATTTGATAAATTTTTAGAACTAAATTGTCAATTTTCATCAAAATTAGAAACCATACCATATTCCAAAAATGTTACATCTATTAAGTGCCATAATTGTCCTAGTTTAAAACACATACATAATTCTCAAACACTTGAAACACTATTTTGTGGCGATTGTCCAAACATTACTACACTTTTTACAAAAAATATGACCAATCTTCATACATTAGATTGCTCAAATTGTAGCAGTATAACAATCTTAGATTTCATGCCTAATCTTAAACAACTACTTTGTTATTATTGCCTCAATCTTGAAACAATATCAGATACATTGATTAATCTTGATAATATCAACTGTCATAATTGTGATAAACTGACACATATACCTGATACTTTAATAAATCTTAAAACTCTTAATTGTTCAAATTGTAACATAACACAGATTCCGGATACTTTAATAAATCTCACATATCTAGATATCAGTATTTGTACCAAAATTATAGATCTACCAAGCACTCTTATTAATTTATCATATCTTAATGTTTCTTATTGTACAGAAATTACACGTTTACCGAGCTTTCCACAGGTTATGAATAGCAATCTTGATACTCTTCTTTGTGAATATTGTCCAAGTCTTGTATATATACCAAGTTATACAAATCTTGGATACCTTGATTGTATAAATTGCACCAGTATCGCAGAGATTCCTGATTTACCTAAATTAAGGCTTTTGCGTTGTAGATATTGTGTTAATTTGACTACAATAGGCCATATACCAACAATACACACAATTTCAATAATAGGTTGTAGATTTCTTACAGAAATAAAATCATATAGTAAAGATATACGTAATGAAATCTTCTGTACATACAATAAAAATCATAATCCTTGGATAAAATTAGATAGGAACTATAATAGCAATATACAATCGTTGAAAGTCTTGCAGAATTGGTTCAGAAAAAACATACGTTACTGGATTTTCAAAAGATGGATTAAATCTGAAGATGGTATGAAATGGCTTTATGATCCTTCTAGAATAGGTGGTAAAGTTAGTAAACATAACATTATGCAAAGCATAATGAGCGTAGCATACTAAAGAGCATAACATTATGCAAGGCATAATGAGTTTGCAATTACGCAAGCCATAATAACAAAAAATATTAATTGATTTCTTAAAAATTTTTTAAGAAATTAAAACTATTAATATGTCTCTCATTTATAACATGCAAAATAATAATATATCCTTAGAAAATTGTCAAAAAAGCATCTCTAAAATACTAAACATAGTATTTTTATTAGACGGTAAAATATTTGGAGGGTATCTTAGAGATTACCTAATTCCTTTAGAAAAAAAAATTAAAATTTTTCCAACCATTGAAACAATTATCGATAATAATTATTTTAAATCGATAATAATTATTTTAAAACATATATTGATTTTAATGATATAGATATATGGTTCACAACTATAAAACAAAAAGATAATTTTTTAAGTATAATAAAAATCTTAGACATTACTTTTATAAAATTAAATGAATGTATTTATTGTCCTTTTAATGTTTATAGCTACATATTATTTATTGATAAATATCAAATAAAGGTAGATATTGTTGTATCCGATTATTTTACAGTTAATGATTTTTCTATAAATTTATTATCTTTTGACGGACATCGATATCAGGTTGAAAAATATTGTCAAATATCTGATTATGATTATTATGATTGTAGTGAAGACAGTGGTATAAATATTATAGATAGTTTATTAACAATTGATGATATTACCAATCAAATAATAAATTACAAAGCAATAATTTTACCAGATTTTATTAAAATAATGACAGAAATTAAAAATGATATTGAATACATAAATTCTAAAAATAGCGATGAATTAGGCGTTGTTATTGCTACTAATACATTTAAATTTTTAAGATATAGATTTTCTTTAACAAATCCTTTATTTTTCATAAACTTGAAAAATAGATGTAAAAAATACATAACGGATTATACAATCACAAATATCTCCAAAAATTAAACAAATTTTTAACTTTTTTTAGAAACCTAAATTTACATCTTCAATCAAAAATTTCATAAAGTTACTTTGTGTATCTTCATCACTTTCCTTTAACCCTGCCTTAACTCTTGCTTCTTTATATTTATCAAAATAAGAATTTTGATAATCTGGGAATTTACCATCTAGTGCCTCGATATCTTTTCTAGTCTTTATTAAGATTTCTTTAATTTCTGCTTGTTTTTTCTGATGTTCAAGATATGTCCAAATAAGCTGAGCCTTTTTTACTCTAAGTGTAATATATGTTTCATAATCATCTTCTGGGATATCATTAAGAGCCCTATGGTGATCTTGTTTAAGTTTTGCTTCTCTTTCATTAATTTCATCCATTTCCTTTTTATCTTCTTGTGTTTTTCTTTTGATACTAGTACTTATTGCATCAGTAGTTTGTTTCCTTATATCTATTTCAGAAACTTCCGCAGAATATTTTGATGACAATGTTATTGGAAAAGGTCTTCCTACATAAAAATAGTGCATCTTGTGAAATGAATCAACATTTTTGATAATGTATTCACTTCTTTGTTCTGTTTCTATTTCTGTATCATAAACACCACGTACTTTTGCAAAACCATATACCCCATGTTCATCTGGTTTTGAGCCTTTGCTAGGAACAAAAGATATCAAACCATATCTTTGGTGGTTAATAGGAGGATCGGCGTAAGTTCTATCAACCTTTGGAAATTTATTGATAAAGGCTTTATCTGTGAGTTCTTCAGTAGCTTCCTTTAATTCTGAAAGTGTTAAAGGTTCAACAAATTGGTTTGGTTTCCATTTATTAGTAAGGTCTCTATCCCATGGAGTGGTTAAAGAACTTTCAGAAATAATTGTGTTAGTTGTTTCATCTGTTTTTTGGACAGTTTCAGATGGAGAAGATTTTGCACAAGTTATTGTATCAGTTGATGAGCAAGAATTGGTACAAGAATTATTGCAGGTTTCTTGAACAATTCTTGCAATACATCCAGAAGGATTTGATGATCGAGTAACAGAAGCTGATTCGTTACTTTTTGCTTCATTTACACTAAGGGTTTCTTCATTAATAGTTGACATAATATTATTTCTTAATATTTAAGAATCTTTAAATAAGTATTAAGAAATAAGATTAAGATAATCTTTTTATTTCAGATGCATAATCTTCCTGTGGAAGAAACAAAAATATATTATCATTTTTGATAAAATTTTGTATAATATCATTAAAGTTATCTATTGTTAAATTATCAAAATAATTATACGATAACCTAATAATAGGTATTTCATTATTTATACAATAATCTGTTTTTACAATATCTATTTCTTGTTTTTCCTTAAAATTTTCTTCTGTTTTATGAAAATATTCTATGTATGTAAAATGTTGTCTACCGTCATATTCTATCACAAATGGTTTAAACAAATTATCTTTTGATGACACATAAAAATCATATCTTCTATTAGAAACATCAGAATCCAAGAACCTTTTTTCTTGGTCGACATTAAAATCCTTATTTTCTTGTAAAAAAGAAAAAATTAGTTTTTCACCTGATGATTGTTTATCTCTTGGTAATTCTTTTACACAATCCAAACAACCATTATTAGCTTTAAAAAAATTAATAAAAGTTACAGTTATGTTATGCTTATTAGGACAAGTAACATTTACTAATGAAAAAAAGCTATTATAATCTTCTTCTTTAGAAGTAACTAAAAAATTTTTATTTTTGAAACAATTATTCATAATAGTCCATTCTGCTTTTTTAGACATTAGTATTATATGTTTATAATATCTGTTTTTAAATTTATAAATAAATCAATTTAAAAACAGATATTAAACATTTAAATGAGCGAAATAAATTGCGTTTATTGTAATAATAAATTTTCTAACGAAAATAATTTACATGTTCATGAAAAATCTGCAAAATACTGTATTAAATTAAGAGATAATGATAAAAAAGAAAACAATGAAATAGAAGAAAAAAATAGTAATACTAAAGAAAAAGAGAATAAAATATCTAATAAATTTGAATGTACTTATCGTAAAGTAATATTTACTAGAAAACATCATTTAAATAATCATTTAAATATATGTGTAAAAAAAAATTTATCCAATCAAGAATTAGAATTTAATAAAAAATTATCAGAACAAGAATCAGAATTTAATAAAAAATTATCAGAACAAGAATCAGAGTTTAATAAAAAATTATCAGAACAAGAATCAGAGTTTAATAAAAAATTAAACAGTAACAATAATGACAAGCACATAAAATTATTAAAAACGACAGAAAATGTTAATCGTTATTCACGCAAGACTTATATGATACAAATAAAATATCATGAAAATAATACAAAATTGTTATTAGAAAAAATAAATATGCTTGAAGATATAATTAGTGATATGAAAAATTCTAATCCACAAAATAATAAAGTAAATAATATTAGAATAAATAAGTCAAATAAGCTTAAATATTTTTCACTAGATCCTATAAATCTTAGCATAGATAAAATAACACTTGTATTTAATGAAAATGTTTTTCAAAAATCAAAAGATGAATTAATAGATGACTGTATAAATTTTTTATTAAAAGATGAATATGGAACATATAAATATTTATGTTTTGATTATGATAGAAAAAGATTTGGTTATCTATATAATGGCAACATTGCTATAGATCGTAAATTAGAAAGATTAATAAATTTATTGGAAGAAGCCACAAAAGATACAAAAGAAAAATTATTAATTAATTTTTATGATAAACTAGATAAAGATTTGATATATAGTGATAGAGACCAAGGAGCACTTTTTTATACAAAAATAATAGATGCCGCTAATTTATTAAGATTTGACAATGAATTTATTAAGTGTATGGCAATTAAATTAGAGACACATCATCCAAATGTTCAAAATTCCATGACGAACATAGATCAAAAGAATAAAACAAACATAAATTAAATATCTATTTAAAAACATAAATAGTATTTATAAAATGATAAAAACTTCTAATAACAATACAAAAGATATCACCATCACTTCACAACCAAAAATAGAATTAAATAACAATCTCGTTGACAACTCAACTATTCAACCTCTTGAAAATAATACCCATCCAACTACCCCAGTAATCACTCAAGAAAAACCTATAAAAATAGAAACAAAGGAAGAGCTAAAAATACGTTTGAAAAATAAATTACAAACTAAGTTACAACAGAAGCAAATTTCACGAAAACCAAAAATAATTCAACAATCTATTTTTGATAATACCTTTAAAGAGTTAGGTATCGACAAAGAGAAACTTATAGAATCTGTTAAGAACCTGAAACAAAGTGATCAAGCAAAGTTATTCGATAAAATAACTCAAGGACAAATGAAGTAAACAATAAATTTTTCTAAACGTAAGTTTATGCTGTTAATTAGTTTAGAAAAACATAAAATATTTTCTAGAATTAGTTTGTTAAAAACAATTTACACAATCGGTAATTCTATTGGTAATCTATTATTAAATGTATTCCATATATCATCTATCAATTCTTCTAAAGATGGTAATATACTTAGATCTAACTCATTTTCATCATAAAAAGAATTTCTAAAATAATCATCAATAGATCCTAATATTGTTTCTCTTGATGATTTTAATGTATAATAAACTGGGCATGTTATTATTATAAATGCTACTACATATGGTATGGAATATACGTGACGTATATTTTTTATTTTTAAAAATTCTATTATTATTTTTTTTAAATTTATTGCCCATGTTTCAAGATAATTTATTTGTATCATTTCGTTCGACCAATGGTAGAGATATTCACCATAATTAGTATCTTTTGATACAAATGTTAATGCATCTATAATAATTTTTGGATCTATTACATTTACAAGATCAATGTTTTCATTAAACAATGGTTTATGCGTTTCCATAGAAACAGGATACCAATGATGTTTCTCAATTACTTTAGGTGTATAAAAAATTAAAGAATTATTTATAGATGGTTTGACGTCATATATTTCAAAACTTGTTTTAATACCAAAATCTTTATTTACTAAAAAATTTAAAGCATCAGAAGGCAACATTAACTCTTTATCTGTTGGATATACATCTACTGCCAATAAATTACGTATTGTAATTTCTCCATTAACATCAACCCTAGTATTTTTATTATAAAAAATAGGATCGACAATTAAATCAATAAACGATGATATAATATTTGCTGATTTTTTGTCTGTCATTCTTGGAATCATACTTTCTTTAATATTAAAGATAATGGTAAACAAATCATATTTATTATTCAACAAATTACATGTGCCATAATTTTTGCAATAAAAATCATCTAAAAAATTATTTCTTGGTATGCTTAAATTATATCTAACTGTAGCTCTATCAAAATCATATAGATCAACTATATATTTTGTTTTTATTTTTATATACACATCTTCTGAACTAGGTTGAAAATATAAGTCAACATATTCATCTAATTCTTTAATAAAAATATTATTTCCATGTAAGTCATTATGTCTAACATTTTCTCTTTCGAAACATGTTAAAGTATATAGTAATTGAAAAATTATAGAGATGTAATCATTAAATTCATGAATTTGTGTGAAATCAAATCCATAAAATGTTTTATCATATGATCTTTCTAAAAATAATAAATTTAAATTATTTTTCTTAGTTGCATATGCTTTTATATATTTATTGATCTCATCTTTTATTAAAACATTATTGAATAACGTATTATTACCTATATTACATTTATAGGCTCCATAAAAATTTATTAAAAACGGACAATTGTTATTAGAAACCAATTTATCTATTATATTTTCATATACAGCAGTTTCTACTTCTAAGTTATTAACCAATTGGTCTTCGAAAGAACATTTTATAACTATTGCTTTATTTAATGATATGTATTTTTTAGCTAATTCAATAGGTAATAATATATTTGCAAATATAATAATAGTATTTGATTGATTTTCCTTATCTTCTTTATAAGGAATTACATTTACGTTTGTTAAAAATTTGTCTATATTACATTTATTGTTATGAATAATAGATTTAATATCTTCTCTTAATTGTTGTTTTAGTATAAAATTATGTGTCGCTGAATTCATTTATTAAAAATAATATTATTTTTAATAAATATATAAACTATTTATTAATAGTTGGTATAGTATTAGCACCAAAACTATCTACCGTGTTTTTTATCCAATTTAACGGTGCTTTGAATGAATCATAGGTAGTTTCTACAAAATCTATATGATTGCTCATTTTTTCAATAATTTTTAATATATTATCAAGCTTAGCATCCATACTTTTTAACTTATTATTCAACATTATTGTATCGTTAAGAGTAGTATGTTCGGCATCATTTGTTGTAGTCTTATTTAAAATGTTTATTGCCTCATATGCTCTTTGTACTTTGCTTTGCAATACATCATTTTTTAATTGTAACTTATTTATTGCATTTGTCCATTTATTCCCAATCTCTTCTATAGCTTGCATAGTTTCCTTCATGTTTTCTTTTGTATTTTCTTCTTTAACAATAGAATTAATAATATCTTCCTCGTCTGTATCATATTCTTCAATGAAATCATCTGTATCATTATTTCTTGAATTGTTATTGCTATTATTTGTGACATCATCCTCTTCTATTTTGTGTAGAATGTTGCCACAGTACATATTTATTTTATTATTCGACATTAATTTATTGATTGATTTTTATGATATTAAATAAATATTTATCTTTTTCTTTAAGAATATAAACTATTATCATATCATATATTTCCTCTGTTATTTCAAAGTTACAATCATATAATATATTTTTTAGCATTATATGACTTTCAAATGTTAACTCTGTTTTAATATATTTATCTAATATTTGTTTAACACTATATTCTCTTCTGAAAAAAGGAAAAGATCTTTTAAATTTATACGAATAACATACAGAATAATTTACGCTTGAAGGTATTTCTGTTAATAATTTTTTTATAATGTCGTCATCCTTGTATAGTTCGCATATTTTTTTTAAGTCTCCAACTTTTATTGTTAGATTTTTCATTAATTTATATTACTTTGTTAAAAGTATTCTTTAAATAAAAATAAAACAATTTCTAAACTTAAGTTACTTGCTTCGCTACGCTGTTAATTAGTTTTTAAAATAAAAACTAAAAATAGAAATAAGAAAAAAATATGTTTTGTGTCAATCGAAAATCAATTGTTACAAAATATAAAAATATAATTAGTTTCTAAAATAAAAACTAAAAATAGAAATAAGAAAAATATGTTTTGTGTCAATCGAAAATCAATTGATACAAAATATAAAAATATAAAAACAATTTCTAAACTTATAATTAGTTTCTAAAATAATAAAAATATAAAAACTAAAAAATAGAAATAAGAAAAAATATGTTTATGTCAATCGAAAATCAATTGATACAAAATATAAAAATATTTTCTAAACTTATAATTAGTTTCTAAAATAATAAAAATATAAAAACAATTTCTAAACTTATAATTAGTTTCTAAAATAATAAAAATATAAAAACAATTTCTAAACTTATAATTAGTTTCTAAAATAATAAAAACTAAAAATAGAAATAAGAAAAAAATATGTTTTGTAAGTTTACTTCGTTCAATTGATTTTCGATTGAACGAAGTAAACTTACAAAACAAAATATAAAACAATTTCTAAACTCAAGTTCCACGCTGTTAATTAGTTTCTAAATAATAGAAATAACAAACATACTTTTAAAATAATTGAATAAATTTTATTTATTTTTTGATAAATTAAAATGTGTATAATATGTGAAAAAAAATTTATCAAAGATGTAATATCAATTGATTGTTATTATTGCGACAAGGTAACAAAAATACCTAGTTTTTATAAAAATATAACAAGATTAGCATGTTATAATTCTGGTATCACTAAACTTCCTATAATTTGTACAAATCTTATACATCTTGGATGTCATAACTGTATAAGTATATCATTTATACCTAGATATAATAACCTAGAATATCTTAATTGTTCTCGTACCTCTATAACTATTATACCAATCTTACCAAATCTTAAAAAATTATATTGTAATCTTTGTACAAACCTTACAAAAATATCTTCATGTGTAAATATCATTTTTATAGAATGTACAGAATGTACGAACTTGACAGAAATATTTAATGTACATGATCATAACATAAATTATAAACTTGAAGAATTATTATGCACAGGTTGTATAGCTCTAACAAATTTACCTAAATTGTCTAATCTTGTAGAACTTTATTGCGCTAATAGCGGTATTAAAAAAATAGGACATGCTTTTTATAAACTTAAAAAATTACATTGTGGTAATTGTATTAATCTCGAAAGTATATCAAATACCTTGTATAATCTTTTAGACCTTTATTGCAGTAGATGTATTAAATTAACAGAATTGCCTAATATACCATCAATTATTTATATAAATTTTAGTCATTGCGAAAATATAAATAAATTACCTAATTTACCTAATCTTAAATCATTGATATGTGAATATTGTCCAAACATAACAGAAATACCAGATATTTTTTCTAACTTAGATTTCATAAGTTGTATAGGGTGTGTTAATCTTATTAAAACCCCTTTAAGATATATAGAAACTAGATATTTTGATTCTCCTTGGATAAAATTAAGAAATAAATTTCAAGATAATGAACAATATGATAATAATATAAAAAAATTAAAGGTCTTGCAACATTGGTTCAGAAAAAATTTTAAATATCTAGTTTTTAAAAGATGGATAAAAAGTGAAGAGGGTGTGAAATGGATTTATGATCCTGATAGGATAGGTGGTAAAGTGAGCAAACTCTTAATCATGAGAAGTATAAATAAATAAGTAAACATATTATTATGAAAATCAAAGTTAAAAGCGTATCCATAAAGTAAGATAAAATTATAATTGAATTTAATTAATAAAATTAATTAAATTTTAATCAGATGTCCAACACTTTGTCCAACACTTTGTCTAATTATCCTAAATACATTAAATTAACACAATTACCAGAATATAAATATACCTCTAATGTTATGAAACATGGCGATCTATTAATAATTAATTGGTGTGAATGCAATAACTTGATTCATTTATTAAAAAATATTTTCAATACTACATTTACCAATCTCACAATACTTGATTGTAATTATACAAATTTTTTTGAATTACCAAATACTCTTATCAATCTCACACATCTTGATTGCTCTAGTTGCACAAATCTTTCTTATCTTCCTGATACTTTTATAGATCTTACAATACTTTATTGCATTGGTTGCACAAATCTTTTAGAATTACCTGCAACTTATATAAATCTTGATAAACTTGATTGTTCTTATTGCACAAGTCTTACAAAGATCCCAGACACTTTTATAAACCTTAGATTATTTACTTCCTATTATTCTAGTAATCTTAAAAAATTACCAGACACACTTATTAACCTTACCTTACTTTCTTGTACAAATATTACTGAAATACCCAACACTTTTATAAATCTTATAGCACTTTATTGTACAAAATGTGTTGATCTATTATATTTACCTAATACTCTTATTAATCTTACTGCTCTTAATTGTTCAGGTTGTACAGATCTTGTGAATATACCTATTTCTTTTACTAATCTGACAGAACTTGATTGTTTCGGTTGTACAAGTTTAATAAAAATTTCTGATACTTTTATTAAACTCAATGCACTTATTTGTTCAGGCTGTACAAATCTTATAGACATATCTTTTAAGATTACTAATATAGAATCTCACGGGTGTAGGTGGTTAAATCATCGTAATAATGAAAAATATAGTTCTAATTTAAAAAAAATAAAAGTGTTACAGAATTGGGTTAAAAAAAATTTAAGGTTCTGGATTTTTAAAAGATGTTTGAAAAATAAACAATGTATGGAATGGATTTATAATCCTAATGTTATAGGAGGTAAAGCAAGTAAAAGAAATATATTTCATGTTATTAAAATAACTAAAAAATTATAAATTAGTTTTAGCCAGTAGGCAAGCGAAGCAGAAATAATAAAATAAAACAATTTGTAAACTTAAAAATTTATTTTAGAAACTAATAATAAAAAATAATTGATTTTATAATTTATTAACTTATTAACTTTAACAAAATGTCAACAAAAATCAAAGATATAGAAAAGATGCAATATGTATATGATAATTTCAGTATAATGTAAATGGCAAAATTATAACTTGATTTCAAACAAGAAAATGTCGCTGATTTTATGGTTTAAAGAAAAATACCCTGACACGATTATAAAATATGCTATTAGACATGGTAATATAAAAGAAAAAAAATTAAAAGATATTAATTTCATTTTTAGACAAGATAAAATAGCATTAGATGCCTTTATACATTTAGAAGAATTTAATGAAGATACCACATTAAGATTATTTGATATCAATAGCACAGATTTTGAAACCTTTAAAGATCATGTTGAATATCATAGTCTGTCAATCGGTAAAAGAAATAAAGGAAATATTAGAAATATTATTATTGATACAATATTATTAAAAATGCATCAAAAGATGATGCATGCAAATAAATATGAAGCCGGATGCGATATATGTGATTCAGGAGATATTGAATATAATCAAAAATTTGTAGATGAATTTATGCAAAATAATAAAAAATAAATTTTTAATATATTATTAAAAATTAACAGCAACTAAAAATTAACAGCAACTAAAAATTATTTATTTTACAAGCGCTTTTCAACCTCTTGCACAGCAGGAATAAAGTCTTTATTTTTATTATCTTCTGTATTTTTTGCTATCTTATCATAAAATTCTTTAGCATAAGGTGATGGTTTTATTTTTTCCCAATCTATACTGACTATACTTAACCCTTTTAATTCTGTTACTCTACTTAACGCAACATATGCTTGAGAATATCCAAACATATCAGATAAATCTACTTCAACTAAATCAAGTGTACAACCTTGTGATTTATGTATAGTTAATGCATAACTTACTTTTAGACTTATTTGTTTTATCGAGGCAACTATTATATCATCATCCATTAAATCCCATGAATTATAATCAACAATTTCCTCTTCCCCATTAAGAAATTTAACTTTTGGAATACCAGCAACAAATGAGGTAACCACTCCGCGAGAGCCATTCGCAAGCCCTCTTTCAAGATCTAGATTCTTTATTAACATTACCTGGGCACCAATACATAAAGAAAGTTTTTCAGCGGCAATACAATTTTTTTTAAAATTTTCAATGACTTTTATAGGTAAGGATTTAAAATATGATACAACCATGTCATATTCATAAAACTCTGCACCATCCTCTGCAAGTTTATCCAACTCCTGTTCATTAATTTCATCGACTGACCTATTAAGAGCAAATAATCTTGTAGGAAGAATTCCATAATCATTTAACAATGGAACACCAATTCTTGCTTCTAATATTTTTTTAGTTTGTGGAGAAATTACTCCATTTCTTACATCTAGTAAACAGTCTTGAAATACAGGATCTTGTTGTCTCATACTTTCTTCAAGTACGATATAGTATTCAATACATTTATGCCATGATTTAGCATGAAAACAAAAGTATCCATCAGTATTAATTGGCGGTAATTGTAAAAGATCTCCACAAAGTATTAAGGAAATACCGCCAAATGGTAGGTTTGGGTTCCTAATTGATCTTGCTATATAATCGAGCTTATCGAAGAGGTCGAATGGCAGCATAGATACTTCATCAATGATCAATGTATTTAGTTTCTTCCATCTTTCAAATGCTCTGTTATTCTTTTTCACATTACTTAATAAAGTTAATGCTGACCCTTGCCCTAAACCAATACCAAGATATGAATGCATTGTAGTACCTTTTATTAAAAGTGCTGAAGTACCTGTTGTCGATGTCACACCAATGACTCTTTCTTTACAATATATATTAAAAAATACTTTGATAAGATGTGACTTACCTGCACCTGCGACACCACTGAGAAATATATTTTTTCCTGTTGCCATTAGATCAAATGCCTCTTTTTGTTTTTTATTAAGTTGATTAATAAGTAGAGCCATTATAATATTTAATAAAATCTTTTATAATTTTATTAAAATCAATTATTAATTTTAGTTTTAGTTTTTATAAAATTTTCTTTAATTTTTTAATATCATTGATATCATATTGTGAAATAATTATCCATTATTTATTAAGTCTTTTTAATTTTCTTTAAATAATATTATAAAATAAAAAATTGATTTTTTATTTTATTTAAACAGATTTTTCAATAACCTAACAATGATAAACAATAATATTTTTACAAATTATAAATCTTTTTTCAAAAACAATTTACAAAATCATCAGGATCAGGATATTATACCAGAACATTATTCTGTTAAAAAACTTAATAAAATATTAAAACCTTCAGCTTTTCAAGAAGTCACAGATTCTTACCAAATACAACTCAAAAAAATATTAGAAAGTCATCATAAAACAATTGGTCTTGTTTCACATCAGATTGACTCTTTTAATTATTATATAAATCAGGGTATACAGAAGATAATTTCTGATGAACCCGATATAATTGTTTCGGTAAAAAAAGGGCAGAAATATACAGTAAAATTTGGACAGGTATACATTCCAAAACCCTCAATAATAAACGAAGATAGATCAGTTCATGACGTCTTTCCTTCTGAAGCTCGTGTTAAAAACCTGTTCTACGACTCTCCTATTTATGTAGATATTACAGAAATTTTAGAAAATGATGGGGAAGAAACCGAGGAAACTAGACATAAAAGGATTTTAATAGGTCGCACTCCCATTATGCTCAAGTCTTGTTTATGTCATTTATCAAAATGTACGCCAAGTGAATTAATACCTAAACAGGAGTGTGAAAGTGATCCTTCTGGTTATTTTATAATCAAGGGTAATGAAAGAGTTTTATGTTCTCAAGTACGTGGAACTTACGATCAAGTCATTGTTCTAAGAAACAAGGATTCTGAGAAATATAGATTTACTGCAGAGATTAGATCTATGTCTGCAGAAACTAAACACTCAGCTTTTGTAGTTGCTAATTTAGGTAGTGATGATAGAACAATGACATTCACTCTTCCACATGTCAAAAGTGATATTAATTGTGGCGTAATATTCAAAGCCATGGGTTTTAAAGAATTAGATATACTTTCCTTTATCGGCTTTCAAAATCCTTGTAAAAAAATTTCTAGATACCTTAAATTACTACTCAGAGATTCTTTTTTTGCTAATACAAAAGAGAAAGCATTATTTCATATTGGCACTTATGCAATTCATACCATAAAAGAATCTGAACGTAGAGATTATGCTTCGCAAATTCTTGATACGGATTTATTTCCTCATCTTGGTGTTACTGCGACTCTTATAGAAAAAGGTATTTTTTTAGGTTATATGATTAATAAACTTCTTTCTACAGCTGTTGGATTACGAATGCCTGATGATAGAGATCATTATATTAATAAAAGAATAGATACTGCAGGAAGTTTAATGTGTGAATTATTTGGTACATTATTCAAAAGATTTTCAAAAAATATTGAACTCCAACTAGAAAAGAAAAAACAAACAATGAACGTTCTTAACATTATTTCTAGACTTAATAGTATCACTCAAGGAATGAGAAGTGCTTGTTCAACAGGAAATTGGAGTGCTTCAAAAAGTGCTTATATGAAAATTGGTGTTAGTCAAGTAGCCAACAGAATGAATCAAATGTCTTTTATATCACATCTTAGACGTATTGTTTTACCTACTTCAAAGGAGTCAAAGATTACTAAAATGCGTCAATATCATCCATCTCAGCCCTTTTTTATATGTCCTTCAGAAACTCCAGAAGGAGTTACATCAGGGACAGTATTGAATTTAGCAATATCTGCTCAAATTACTCAAGCAGTACCAACATATATAGTTAGAGAATTGTTTAAGAATATTAAAAGTATAGTTTATATAAATGATGTTAAAAATATTAATTATTTCTCCACTAAAATTTTTATTAATGGACGTATAATAGGTTTTACGGAAGATCCATTAAACACTGTAAAAATTTTAAGAAATATTAGAAAAAGATATAAATATGATAAAAAAATTTCTATCTCTTATGAAAGCAATGATAATATTATATTTATTCTATCTGATGAAGGACGCTTAATAAGACCATTATTCACTGTTTCTGACAAAAAATTAAATTTATTAAAAACTACTTCAACAGACTGGGATTATCTCATAGAAAATAATTATGTACAATACTTTGATTGTTCAGAACTAAATGAAATGGTTATAGCAATGGATCCAAGAGAGATAGAAAAAATGAATAGCGACTTGTGCGAAATATCACCAACTTTAATTAATGGAATTATGGCAGCTACTATCCCATTTCCTGAACATAGTCAATGTATTTATTCTGAAGAGAATGTGTTAATGTTTGACGGAACTTATAAAAAAATTAAAGATGTCATTTTGGGTGACAAGGTTATTACATTTGACCCTGATACACAAGAGCAATCTTTTTCTAAAGTAACATACACGTATACAAATAGTACTGAGAAACCAATGTTTCAACTTAATACGGTAAGCGGTAGAAAAATAATTGCAACATTTGATCATAAATTTATGACAAGTGAAGGTTGGGAAAGAGTAGAAAATTTGAATATAGAAACATCACTGATAGGTATTTCATTAGAACCAAAACCGGTTTCAACACAATGTACATTTTTTAAAGTGGCGGATTATCTTCATTCAAATTCACCAGATTTGTTTATACTTGCGAGAGTATTTGGATATAGTCTTTTTAATATAAGAGTATATTATATGAATGATGAACATGCTAATACCAACGTATACAACTTATGTGTATATTTTTCAACAATGTATGATGCTGAAATATTTAAATATGATCTGGAACAAATTGGGTATAATTTAGATAAAGTACAAATTGTACGATTTGATAAAAACGAAGAAACAATTTATATAGTGTATTTATCAAAGGAGTTGTTTAATTTATTAAAGTTACTAGGGATTAAAGATTATGAAAAAAGTGTTGAAAAGCATAAAATAAAACAAAACAATTCTGAATCAATCCACATTGAAACCAATGAAGAAGAAAATAAGGAATCTAATAATAATAATAATAATGTTATTAACAGTGAAGAAGAGTACCATGTAATAGGAAATTGGATTTTTGAGGGATCTGATATGGTAAAAAGAGAGTTTTTGGCTGGGTTTCTGGGAAATACAACATTAATTCTTGATAATGTGTTTGAAAAAAAGATAAAACTAAAGTATATAAATTCTTTTAAAAAGTTATTAGCAGGTATAAAAAAAATATTAAACCATTTTAATTTAGAATTATATAATGTTACTTATATTAAACCTGAATCAGAATCTGATAAGTTATATTGTACTTTTTCAATATCTGATGGCACTGAAGAAAAATTAACTTATATCACTGATTTTATTGGATATCGTTATAATTATAAAAAAGCTGCTTATCAGGGTGCAAAAGTAGAATATTTTAGGTATCTAAAAAGCTTCAAAGAATATGTTGTTATTAACAAAAAACCGATATCTTATACCGAATGGTTGGTTTTAGTAAGAACAGCATGTACAAATATATTCATCCCGTTAGAATCAATAACACAAGTAGAAAATATGATGATATCTGATATAACAATTGAATCAACTAATCAAAGTTTTATATGTGGTGAAAGTTTTCTAGTCCACAATTCTCCCAGAAATGGATATTATTCTAGTATGGGTAAACAGGCAATAGGTTTTCCATGTTTCTCGCATTTGTCTAGAACTGATACGATATTATATTCGATGAATTATGTTCAAAAAAGAATAGTGACAACAGAATATAATAATATATTGGGTTTTAATGAACTCTCTTCTATAATAAATGCAGTGGTTGCTATTATGTGTTATACTGGATATAATCAAGAAGATTCTATTTTAATAAATAAAGCTGCTATTGATAGAGGGATGTTTGTACTTTCAGCATATAGAACAATAACATATGAAGAAAAGAAACGTAATTCTACTGAAAAGATAGAAATATCGCCTATAAAATTGAGAAGACAGGATGCAAATTACAGATTCATTGATAAGGAAGGTATTGTAAAAAAGGGATCTAATGTTGTTGCGGGGGATGTACTAGTAGCATTAACAACCACTAAAACAGATAAAGAAGGGAAGGAAACAAAAACTGATTGTTCGATGGTTGTAAAAACTGGAGAGGAGGGATATGTAGATAGAATTATATCGTTTATAAATCCAGGGGGGTTCAGAGTTATAAGAATAACTATGAGAAATACAAGAATTCCAAAAGTGGGTGATAAATTCTGTAGTACAGTTGGTCAAAAAGGGACGTGTGGAATGATATTTGCACCAGAAGACATGCCTTTTACAATGAAAGATGGAATAATTCCGGATATTATTATAAATCCGCATTGTATAGTGTCAAGAATGACAATAAATCAACTTATCGATATGTTGTTAGGAAAAGCATGTTGTCTAGAAGGATGTTATGGAGATAGCACACCTTTTCGTGATAATTCTGATAGGATTCCGGAGATTGTGGGAGATGTGCTTGTGAAAAATCACTATGAAAGAAGGGGTAATGAGATTATGATTAATGGGATGTCAGGAGAAATAATAGATGCTGAAATCTTTATAGGAGTGTGTCCTTATCAAAGACTTAAACATATGGTTGATGATAAGATACATGCTCGAGCAACAGGACCGAGAACTGGATTGATTAGACAACCAGTGGACGGTCGTGCCCGCGGGGGCGGTCTTCGCTACGGGGAAATGGAACGCGATGCAAGCATAGTTTCAGGTATGTCAAGTTTTTTAAATGAAAGATTGTTTAAAATGTCGGATTTGTTTAGAATTAATGTGTGTAACAAGTGTGGTATATTTTGCATACCAGGACAATGTTTAGTGTGTAAAAGTACAGATGTTAGTTTGGTTAATATACCTTATGCAACAAAATTATTAATAATGGAATTAAATTCTATGAGTATTAAAACAAAAATGATTGTTAGTAAATAATTTATTAAACAATACAAAATGTAAAGTATGTAATAAACCTAATTTTAACATTAAAAATATCAATAGGATGGTATTACAATATGTAAAGAAATAATGTTATTACAATAACTTGTATTATAAAAACATGTTTTTATAATAAGAAATAAAGAGGATAAAATATTTAAAATAATCATATTTGATTGAAAATTATGGAATAACATTCATATTATTATTTGAATTGTTACAAAATGCAACAATATGACTGATGTCTTTTGGATTATGTTTATTAACATATTCTCTATCTTCAAAAAAATTTATATTATTATGTAATAATATTGCTAAAGTTATATTTTCCTTTTGATCTTTGAATAAAGAAAGAGTATTGTTGTTTCTATAAATTAAAATTAAAGTATTAGCCATACTTAATAAATTATTTAACATAGTAGAAGTAAGTTTTCTATTATTATAAATAGCAAAATATGTGTTTATAGCAACATTGAGATTTTCTTGTCTATTTAATAATTTTTCTACAGCTCGAAAAAGGGATCTATTTTTATCTTTAACGGTAGATTGAACTTTTGCGTGTTCTTTTTGTTCAGAATCTAATTGTTTTTTAATGGTTGACATGTTTTTGAAATATTTATAAAACTAAAAATAAAATCAATTTTTATTATTTATTATTTATTATTTTTTTAAACTAAAATAAAAATTGATTTTATTTTTTATTATATATTTATTTTCAAATTATAAAATGGCAAATATCTCTAAAAATGATAAAAAAGCAAGAAGTGGCGATTATTCAAAAGCCAAAATATATGCTATCCGTAGTAATAATACTGACTTGACTTATGTTGGGAGCACCTTAAGATCTCTTAATGAACGTTTAAAAGAACACAGATTAGATTCTTTAAAGGAAGAAAGATATTGTTCTTCAAAAGAAATTATAGATTTAGGCGAATATGAAATAATTTTATTGGAAAATTTTCCTTGTGAAAATGAAAATCAGCTTTTAGAAAGAGAAAGATTTTGGATTGAAGAACAAGATTTTCCAGTTAATAAAGTTATACCAACAAGAACTCGTAAAGAATATGAACAAGATACTAAAGAACAAAGAAAAGAATATCTTTTTAAAAATAAAGAAAAAATCAAAGCATATCAAAAAGAATATGACAAAACAAGAGGTCCAGAACATAAACAATACTATGCAGATCATAGGGAAGAAAGACTTGCATATTTTAAAAAACATCATTCAACAGATGAATATAAAAGAAGTAAAAAGGCATACGATGATCAACGTTATCAAGATAATAAGGAAGTTTTACTTGGTAATCGTCAGTTAAGAGTAGAAGGTAGAACTGATAAACAAAAAAAGACAGCTAATGAAGCTGACTTAAAAAGTGATAGAGGAGAAGCTTTATTAAGATGCGCAAAACGATTGATATCCACATATTTAGATTCTTTTAATGTTAATGTTTTAAAAGGTGTTAAATTATCTCAAAAGACTTATGATGTTTTTTTAAATGAAACAATCGCTAATGAAGATTTAATCTTTATAATTGGTAAAAATACCAAAACACAATGGTTATTTAATGATAGAAAAGAAACTTTAGCAATCTTATATAATGGCGAAGCAACATTTTTTAAAGATTTAGGACTGAATGAAAGTGGTGAACATATTGCTCGTCAAAATATTATAAACTTTTTTAATAGATTAAAAGGGGATGAAGATGATGATGATGAGGATGAGGATGTTGAAAACAAAGAGGTAAATCTTATATTCGAAGAAAATTAAATTGTTAAAAATTATTATTTTTAACAATAAATTTTATTATTTAGTTTGTTTTATTAATTAAAAAAAATTGATTTAATTTTTAATTTAATTATTAACAACATAAACAAAATGACTACTATAGTTGACATATCATCTTATAACCCAGAAGAAAAATACTCAGACTTAAATAAATATATTGACCAAAATAAAGAAAAGATTAAGAAATACAATGATCAAAATCATCAAATTAAAACAGAAAATAAAACTTATAAGGAAATAATTATCGAAAAGGAAAGAATTGACAAAGAAAAAATGTTGTTAAGATGTATACGAAGATTAATTCCATCATATGACAATTTTAAATTTAATGTTTTAAGAGGTATTGATTTATTAACCCAAAATATCTTTGATAAAATGTTAAACGAAACAAATATTAACACTGATTTAATTGTTGTAATAGGTAAAAACAAAAAAACTCAATTGTTGTTCAATAACAGAAACGACACGTTAGCATTATTATATAATAGAAAAGTAAAATTTTTTAAAGATTTAGGTTTGGCTGCTAATGGATTTCCTATTGTTAGAAAAAATATTATAAATTTTCTAAATAATCTAAGAGATGGTAGAAACTGTGAAGATAGTGATATCATATATGAAGCAAATGATGAAATTCAAAAAGATAACAATAAAACATTTAAACAAAAGAACGATAAGGATGTTAATCATATTTTGAATAATGATGTATCAATTTTACAAGGTAAAATGTTTAAAGAAGTTGATATACAAAAAAATATCAATAGTTACAACAATGATATAAAAAATAATACAGTTGATGATGAAATCAAAGATGAGAAAAACAATTAATAAGTTGAAAAAATTAGATTGGTTATATTGTTAAAAATTATTATTTTTAACAATAAATTTATTATCATTTTTTATTATTTAGTTTTTTATTTTCTAATTTTATAACTATTAAAAAATAATTGATTTAATTATTAATTAATTTCTTATTATTACCAACACATAATAAAATGTCTTCTAAAAAAATCAATAACGTTGATAAAAAAACAACTAAGACCTCTACCGTGACGACTACGACTTCGTCATCTATCCCTAAGGTTACTATCAAAACAAATTACGTAGATTTTAGTGAAAGTGATTTTACAGATGAAAGTGAAAGCGATAGTGACGTAGTTATTACTACTTATATTAATGAAGAAAATGATAGTGAAGAAGCAGAAAGTGATTTTACAGATGAAAGTGATAGTGACAGTGACAGTGATAGCGATAGTGACGTAGTTATTACTACTTATATTAATGAAGAAAATGATAGTGAAGAAGCAGAAAATAAACAACCATTAAAAATTAAAAAATCTATCCCGCTAGTGTCTACAAAATCAAAACCCACCCCTTCTGTTGCAACACCTGTTAAATCTACATCAACAGTTTCTGCTTCCCCAACTCCATCTTCTGTACCAACACCTTCTGTAACAGCATCATCCACTAAAAAGGAAAAAGCAACTTGTCAAATTTGTTGCGAAAATATAAATAACACGACAAGATGCACCGTCGACTGTCCTAATTGTAGCTACTCTTGTTGTCTATCTTGCTTCAAAACCTACTTAATGGGTTCTCCAAATGCTCCTTCTTGCATGAATTGTAAAAAAGAGATATCAACCGAATTTCTCCTCGATATTTCTTCTAAGGCATGGTACAATAAAACCTATATGGATAGTAGAATGGATATACTTCTTCAACAAGAGAAAAGTCTTCTTCCAGAAAGCCAGCCACATGCTGAGTATATCCTTAAAAAAGGACAAACAGAAAAAGCAGTTGCAGAGATAACTTTTGAAATAAATACCAAGGTTAAAGAACTTTACGACGAGATTCATAAACTTAGACAAAACTTAACGGATATGCACAACAGGCTACACAGTAAAGATCATAAAAAAGAAAGAAAACTTGTTAAAGCCTGCTCTTATAAAGATTGTAAAGGATTTCTGAATGATAAATGGATTTGCGGAATATGCGACAATCTAACATGCAGACACTGCTACGAAATCATTGAAAAAGTAGTTGATGAACCTGAAGAAAAAAAAAGAACTTGTACTAAAAAAGAATCTAAAAAAGAAAGTAATAAATATGATAGTGATGACGACATTAAAGAATTAGAAGAAAAGATGAGCAATCTTAACAACAATGATTCAGATGAAGAATCTGAAGAAGAAAGCAAGTCTCCAAGTAAAGTAAAAAAAAAGTCATCAAAACTTAAAAAAACTAAATACAAAAGGAAAGAGCATGGTTGTAAAGAAGATAACTTGAAAACTGTAGAATTATTAAAGAAAAGTACTAAACAATGTCCTAATGCTAGCTGTGGTATACTTATTTCAAAAATTGATGGGTGTGACTATATGTGGTGTGTAGAATGTCATACATCCTTTTCTTGGAACACTGGTGAAATCATTAAAGGAAAGAATAACCACAACCCACATTATTACGCATGGCAACGTTCACAAAATAATGGAGTGGCTCCAAGAGTTGATGAGCAAGCAGTAGTACATGGACCAGCAATAGATGAGCAAGGTAATTGTCGAAATCTTCCGCCATTGGATCAAGTTTTAAGAGAAAAACTTGATGAGCATGGTTGGGAATTTGATGAAGATTGTCATAGATTATATTATCATATAAGAGATTTACGGCAGTTTAATTATACTTCTACAATTGATACGAATAGAGATTTAAGGGTACAGTATATTTTGGGTAGAATAACTGAAAATGCATGGAAAGCAACTTTAAAAAAAAGATCACGGGTTCTTCAAAAAAACAAAGCAATTTCTCAAATCCTAGAAGCATTTTTATTGGCGTTGAATGAGATATGGAACGCTTTTTCTACAACAGAAAAGTTTAATCTTAGAAGAAAGTGTGAACAATTGAGAAACTATACAAATACCTGTTTAGAAAGTGCATGCACATCATTGATGCTATCATCAATATCAATAAATGATGAGTGGTACTTAGTTAATGGCAGAGGTGGTAGATGGAGATGGTAGAAAATGAATATTTTGTGATAGTAAATTTTTTTAATAAAATAAAATATATTTTATTAAAAAATTATTTAATGTGTTGATGATGTGATAATGTTATTTTATGAATCTTTAGCAAATCTTTTCTTTTGTACCTATGATAATTTTATTTTTTGAATTCTGTTCAACCAGTATAAATCTAAGTCATCATCCAATTGTTCTTTTGTAGTTTCAGGATATGGTAATGAATCTCCATTAAGACTTAGATAATGTTCCATTTGGTAATATTCATTATCGTTATCTTGGAAAATGTCATATTGTTCGAGATAATAATCAATGTCTCTGTTAGCGATAGAAAGTGTTGGAATGGTTGTTATAATTTTAGAATCTTCAGTAACATTATAATCGGTTAAAACGTCTATAATTTTTGATATTTTCTTTTTAGGACTTGTGTAGGATAGCATCAAAATTTCTGCTATTTTTTTTATTTTATTTTGATAAGTACATTTGTGTACTTTTTTTGAAGAAAGACCTTGATTAATTTGCGACATGTTTAAAAAGATATTTATAAAAAATAAATAAATCAATTTTATTACAACTTATCTATAACTATTCAATGTAAATTCTACTTGATTTACTTGATATTTACCAGTATTTATATCAACTCCAGATCTACATGGCATTTGTGTTGAACATGGTACCTGAAAGCATAATCTAGGTTTTAGCACTTCAGGACAAGTTGTTGGTTTATAACATTTATCATTTCTAGGCCTCCACCCAGCAACACGTTCAGCAACAATTGGTCTATCGGATTCTGCAACTCCTCTAAACCATCTTGTATAAGGAAAATGATCGTAGTCGGTAATAAGTTCAGGAATTTCTTCATTAAAGGATGTTTTGGTGATTTGTTTTTTAATATTTGTCATATTAGCAGTATTGATGTCATCAGGTGAAGAGTTTGATAAGGATTCCATGGTTATGTAAGAAGGGTAAGGGGGATATTCAGAATATGCTTTGTTAGAAAATTGATATGAATAATATTGGTCAAGGTTTGATTTATACATGTTTATTATTATTTTATTATAAGTTGTTAAAATAATTGAATAATATTTAAAATTGTTTATAAGTTTTAAAATGTCTAAAAAATATTTATTGTATCCCGAACATATTGAAGAAATCTATAACTATTGCCAAACACATACTTTAGAAGAGAGTAAAAAACATATATTACCTGATGTATCTAAATATGAAGGACATGTGTTGGTAATATGTTCATATAAACCTTATTATGGAACAGAGATGAGAGAAGGAACTTTATTAAAAGTTGATATGTGGAATAATATATTATCTGCTTGGAATAGTAAACCAAGAGGTGAATTATATCTTGGTAGTATAGCTGGTAAACATAGTGAAGAATATGTAGAACTAGAAAAATTTATTGATGAAGAGATAACCAATCCATATGACATTTATAAAGAAGTTGAGATAAATAATCTTGACTTTGGTGCACTTGATTCTAGGATGCTTGATAAAATGGATGGTGATTGGATGAAAATTTGTGTAGAATGTGGTTGTGGAACAGATATTGGTGAGATTTACAGAACATGTTTAACATGTGATAATAGTGTATGCGATTCTTGTTATACTTCTAAATATGAATGCGGTGAATGTAAAATCTGTGAAGAATGTTCTAAACAAGGTAGAGAATGTGAATGTTAAAGCGTTTGTCGCAAACGATTATAAATAAAAATTGATTGACATTATTAAAGTTAAGATTTTAATATTAACTTTAATAATGTCAATCAATAAAAACTATATTTTTAATCCACAACACATTGAAGAAATCTATAACTATTGTAAAACACATACTTTAGAAGAAAGTAAAAAACAATTTTTACCTGATGTTTCTGAATACGAAGGATATGTGTTGGTAATTTGTTCATATTCATCTCGTTATTCTAAATTTTTTAGACAAGGAAGTTTGATAAAAGATTATGTATGGACACGTTTAAATAAAGCATGGGATAGTAAAGAAAGATTATGTCTTGGTGAAATAGCTGGTAAGCATAGCGAAGTATTTGTTTCTTTAGAAGAGTTTATGGAAACTGAATTAGATGATCCTTATGATATTTTTCAAGAAATAAAGATAAATGAAATAAAGACTGGTGATCTTGAATCAATGATGCTTGATAAAATAAATGATAGTTGGGTAAAAGACTGTATGGTTTGTGAAGACACCATGGATGATATTTATGGAAAATATAGAAGTTGTTCAGAATGTGGTAATGTATTGTGTGAAAAATGTCTTCCTTTAAAGGAAAATGAATATGACGACGATTATATATGTACAAAATGTGTTGAAAACTAAAGGTAGATCAAGCAGTGATGTAGAAACCTAAATAAAGAGATATAATAAAACTAAACTAATAAAAAAAATTGATTAATATTTAATTTATTAAAAATAATATTAAATTAAAATGTCGCAAACAACTTATAAAATTAATTTAGTAGGATGTGGAAATAATGGTAAAACAAGTTTTTTAGAAAAATTTGATGGACTTCGTAAACCTACCAATGGTGATGGTGAATTAAAAACCATTTCTTTCGAAACGACAAATAATGATAAAATTATATTTGATGTATTTACTGATAATAGTTTTGATAAAACTAGTAAGTTTGATGGTATCATATTAATGTTTAATTTGAATGATAAAAAATCATTTGAAGGTGCTGTAAAAATATATAATGATGTTAAAATAAACAAGGATAACAAAGTGATTTTATGTGGTAATAAAGCAGATTTGGATAAGATTATTTCAACCAAAGAGATTAATGAAGTATGTGAAGTACCAACAATATATGTTGAAATGTCTGTGAAAACAGGTAAAAATATTGAAATGCCTTTTTTACATTTAGCAAGAATGTTAGAAAATAATGATGAATTTTATTTCTTTTGAATTTTATTTCTTTTGAATAATATTATGAATAAAAAATTGATTTAATAATAATATTTTGATAGAAAATTAAAATGACAACAAAATCATTTAATTTTCTATCAAAATTTGTGGTAGACTATATATTTCCTGCTATACCAAAAATATATGGTGGCTTTACAAAGGATAAACAAACTATCATAGGTGACATATCAAGCGAATTATATGAATCGTTAGATAAGTATTACAATACTACAAAAGGAAAAATAGAATTTGAAATTGCTTTAGAAGGAGAATTAGATGGCAATAGACCTTATAATATAGAATATCATGATAACTGTAAAAAATTTCATGCATGTGCTGGAGAATCTGAATATATATTAAATAAAATATTATCAAAATATCTGATAATTTATGAAAATAGAAATAATGATTATGAAGACCAATATGATGATCTTAATAAAGTTGATGGCGTTCAAACAGTTGAAGAAAAATTGGTTCTAGCCTTTTTATCGGATTGTTATGAAAATAATGGTAATAAAACTTGCTTTGAAAACATGGCATGTGGAAAACTAGCAAAAGATTTTTTAGTAAGATTTGATGAAGAATATAAAACAAAACAAAATAATATTAATTGAATAAAACAAAAATAAAATTGAATAAAAAAGAAATTATTTCTTTTTTTATTAAAATGTGTATATATTGCGAAAATAGTTTGAATGTTAGCGAGGGCGAGGATATTAACAATTTTGATTGTTCATTTTGTACAACTATTACAGAAATACCAATTAATCTTGCCCTTCGGGCTAATCTTATAACACTTAATTGTTCATATTGTATAGGTCTTACAAAAATACCTAATATCTTTACTAAACTGAAAGAATTAGATTGTAGAAATTGTAATATTGTTTCTATTCCTGATACTTTTATTAACCTTATAACACTTAATTGTTCATATTGTATAGGTCTTACAAAAATACCTAATACCTTTACTAAACTGAAAGAATTAGATTGTAGAAATTGTAATATTGTTTCTATTCCTGATACTTTTATTAACCTTATAACACTTAATTGTTCATTTTGTATAGGTCTTACAAAAATACCTAATACTCTTACCAAACTGAAAAAATTAGATTGTATAAATTGTAATATTGTTTCTATTCCTGATACTTTTATTAACCTTATAACACTTAATTGTTCATTTTGTATAGGTCTTATAAATTTACCAAACACATTTATTAGCCCGAAGGGCACGCGTAGCAATCTTAAAGAACTTAGATGCATATTTTGTACCAACCTTATAAAAATACCTGAAGAATTAAATAATCTTGTTACTATTGATTGTTCTTATTGTGAAGGATTGACAAAAATAGGTAATTTTGCTAAACTCCAGGATCTTAGGTGTGATTATTGTTATAATATCGTGGAATTATCCAGTAAGATGAAAAATATTACATATCTTAATTGCATAGGATGTTATGGATTAACAGAAGTATCTGATATTTTTAAAAATTGTTATCTTAATTTTATTTATCTTGATTTCACAGATTGTAGAAACTTAATAAAAATACCTAATAAATTTTATACGTATCCAGATAGTTTTTTACATAATCTTAGTAACATATTATATTCACCATTTATTACAGGTTATAGGTTAGGAATAAGTGGATGTGGGTGGTTGAATCATCCCCATAACGGTCGATATTTTTTTAATATACAAAAATTAAAGGTGTTGCAGAGATGGTTTAGGAAAAACATACGTTACTGGATTTTTAAAAGATGGATAAAAAGTGAAGAAGGTGTAAAGTGGTTATACGATCCTTGTAGATTAGGTGGTAGGATAGTTAAGAATAATATACTGATCATGCTAAACAAAAGTTAATTCGGCATAATATAAAAAAGTATATAGATAATATTAATTGAATATTATTAAAAATCTAATAATGTGTTTTATATGTTCTGATAATTTTATAATAGGTAAAAATGATAGATATAAGATTCATACAAGTTTTTGTACAAATATAACAACAATACCATTCTTTAATTATTTTATAGAGGGGGAGGGTAAATGTTGTGAAAAAATAACACATATGATATGTGGATTTAATAAAAAATTATTAACAATTTCAGAAAAATACACAGATTTAATAACACTAAATTGTTACATGTGCAATTCTCTTTTAGAAATACCAGACACATTATAAACTTAAAATATCTTAATGTATCTGGTTGTAAGAATCTTATTAGTATTCCTGATACTTTAATAAATCTTGTGGATCTTGATTGTTCGCATTGCGAAAAACTAGAGACATTACCAAAGACATTCGTTAAATTAACAATGCTTGATTGTAGCATTACTCATCTAGCAAATTTACCATCAGACTATGTGAATTTAACAACACTTAAATGCATGAGTTGTATAAACTTAACAAAAATACCAGAAACATATACAAAACTATGTAAACTTTATTGTGAACAATCAAGCATCATTAATATACCTTCTCAGCTTGATGATTTATCGCATATTTATTGTAGCGATTGTTTATTTGAAGAAATATATATAGCAAGAAATAATGTGCAACTTTATTGTCATAGATGTGTAAATTTAAAAAAGATTATATGTGATCCTTTTGTGACATTTATTGATACGATCGCATGTAGAAATTGTCCACTTCTTTTAGAAGTTCCAATGATTTTTAAATATATTGATAGTTTTAAGTCAAATTGGATTGAATACAGTTGTGAAAAATATACTAATGATTTGTATTTTGTTGATTATGTAAAAAACTATCAAAATAATATACAAAAATTAAAGGTGTTGCAAAGATGGGTTAGAAGAAACATAAAATTCTGGATTTTTAAAAGATGGATAAAAAGTGAAGAAGGTGTAAAGTGGTTATACGATCCTTGTAGATTAGGTGGTAGAATAAGTAAGCATAACATTGAGCAAAATTTAATAAAAAGATAAAGATAAAAATAATAATTGATTTTTATAAAAATATTTATAAAAATTAATAAACCAATAATGACTGTTGAATATATTTTACAAGTATATGGATTTGAGATGACTAAAAAAGATTTTTATAGGTGGATTTTAGAGCATCCTAAAGATAATTTATATTCTTCGTTAAAAATAACTTAGAAGAATGTAATGATACCATTGAAAAATTTTCCGATAGATTAAAAGCGGTTGAGATTAATGGCGGTGAAACAAAAGAATTAGAAGATATAATGGATCTTATTGCATCATTGGATGAAAAATATATTAAGGATGCGTCTAATACATATGATAACAATGATACTGTAATAAGATTGTTAGAATTTACGCATGATTTGGATGATCCATTCTATGGAATAGATACAGATAATATTGTTATAGGAATTGTTTTATCTAAAATAATTCTTAAAGGATTTTTAGCTAAAGAAGAAGCTATACATCCTTATAGTGAATTACCTTTCTTTTTTTCTAAAGAAGATTTAGTAAGAAAGGCAGAAAACATAAGAAAATATCCATTGTATGATAAGCAAGAATTACGTACTTATTTAATCCAAGATCACTGTTCGTGTTGTACATAAAATTGAATAATTATAAAATGATTAAAAGAAAATGAATTGTCACAATATAATGCAAAAACATGTGATTTAGAAAAATTTAAAAAATATATCTTAAAAAAAATTAGAAATTAATGCAGAACTATTTGATTTATATAAAGAAAAAAAATTTAGACAATATAAATTATATGGTTACATTAATAGAAAAAGATCAGAAGATAAGTTATTAAATTCTATAGAAGAAAAATATAGTGAATATGTTAATGGTATAAAAATAAAACCTATTATAATAATAGGTGATTGGAGTATAGGTAAACAAATGAGAGGTTTTATATCAACTCCAAATATAACATTGAAAAGAAAATTAAAAGAGCGTTTTAAGGTGTATAATATAGATGAGTTTAGAACATCGTGTTTATTTACATCACGAAATGGAAGAAAAATGTGAAAATTTACATTTATCAGATAAAAATGGAGATTATCGAAAGCAGCATTCAATCCTAACATGTCAAATGAAAAATCAACGGCTTGGATGTATAAATCGAGATGGTAAAAAATATGAAAAAACTTTTTGATTATTATATGAAAACAGGAAAAAGACTGTTAAAATATGATAGACGTTATGATCTTGAAACAAAAAAACTAAAAACAGGACGTCTTAAGAAAGATAGTAAAACTGTCGATTCTATTATAAAGAAAGTTGTAACCACAGCTGAGTGAAAGTCTGTTGTCAAATACAATAATGCCTGATACTGGTTAGAGTGCATACAGTAAAAAAAGCAACATTAAAATTAAGTGTACTACTTTTTTTTGTGGTTTAATGTAATGGAATGCTTTTATTATTACATAATAAAAATGAAGAAGCGTTAAGCTTATTTCCTAATCCAGAAAAAACAATTATTATGATACAAAATAAAGTTAAAGAAGTCGATAAACAAATTCTATCATGTAAAGAAAGGTTATATGAAGAATAAAAATTTAACTATACTACTTTGACACATACAAGAAAAAATTGATTTTTTATTTAAGAATATTAATAAATAAAAAATGAAAGAAATATTATGGACCTGGAAAGGTAAAATTATTAATGATGATTTTGAATCTTTGTTAAAACTATCAAATGATAAAAACGTATATGGCTATCTTTTGTATGATCGTTATGAAGAATATTATGCTCCTGGAAATTATGCGGTTGACCCATATATGCAACAAGGAGGTTCTGTATTCTTTTTTAAAGATGTAAAGGATCTTATATCTAAGAGAACAGAAAAAATAAAAGCCTTGTTAGATTTATATGAACAAAAATTACTTTCTTCTGTAACAACATTACAAATTGTAATAAGAGTTTTATGCGATAAGGATGAATTTTCATTATCGGAAGAAGTAATTTAATTATTTTTTTGAATATATTTAAAAATACTAATTATTTCTTCAGATAATGAAAATAATTTATAACAATATAGAAAATGACATACAAATCACAGAAGACTTTTTAGAAGAATCTTATAATATATATACATTCAAATGCCAGAATAAAGATTTATGGAAATACATTGCACAAGAATGCGATATAAAACTTGAACAAATAAAGATATCAAAACAACCAATTGATGAAGATTTAAGAGATGATTATTTTAATGAAGTAACTAACATAACCTATTTTTTTAAAATTGTTTTTGTAGTAATAATAAATGGAAGAGTTATAACTACTAATAAACATATTCAGATAAGATTTTATGATAGCACTTATGAATATAAAGAAACTTTAGAAAAAATAGATTAAAATATTAAAAATTATTTAAAAGACATTAAATAATTTTTAAATAATATGTTTACTGATATCTTTGATAAAAAAATATATACATCTTATACATGTGAAAACGATAAGAGTGATTTATTTTTAAAAAAATTACGTACTTATGCGCGTAAAAAGAATATAAATATAGATAACTCTGAATTTGTTAATAATAGTTTTAATAATAAAAATCCATTATTGGACATTATTTCACCAATAGAAAATATAGATTTATTTGGTGATAGTGAAGTAATTGTAAAACCTATATTACTAACTGTATCAAATAAAAATAATTTTTTTAATAAACGATATGCTTTTATAAAAAACAAATATGATGTGAATATGATAAATTGCGTAACACAATATTATAATGTTTTATTTTATAATGCAGAAAAACAAGTAAATATTACGCATCTAATTACTAAAGAAGAATTAACAGAATATAAAAAAGAGATGCAACAATTACTTAATGAAAGTGTTGATAAATATATTGAAATAAGGATAATAAATAAAATGAAGGTTCCTCTGTTTAATGATAATTTCCAAAAAAACGTTAATAAGATTATTGAAATACAATCAATACTTAGTGATTATTATTTAATCTAGTTTTATTGAATAAATTTATTATTAAGTTATTAATAATAAAAATAACAAGTATGAATATAGATTGGAAAAATATAAAACAAGTACAAGATATGATTTTTAAAAGTGGTTATAATATATATTTGGATCTAGACACTACAACGTATAATATATTAAATGTTTATGTAATGGAAAAAGATTATATAAATTTTCTGATATATGTTAATAATAATGATATATTCAAGCATGTAAATCTAAACACACATAGTGTTAAAGAAAACTTGAGTAAAAATATAGATATTGTCAATGGGATTGTGATAGGTACTTCTAGAGCTGATGTGTATTTAGGACCAATGATTGAGAAAAAAGTTAAGAGAAGTTTTTGGAAAAAGATGTGGTTATGTGTGAATTATAATTAATTATACACAATTTATGTTTAGTTGTACTATGCTTCGTTGTGTTGTTTATCAAACATTTATAATTTTATTAATTAATATTTTAAATAAAAACTTAAATAAAATTGATTTTTTATAATATACAAATTATAAAAAAACTATTATGGAACAACCAGAAAAACGAATAATATCAACTATTAAAACTAAACAATTTTATGTTTATTCTTGGTTCACTGAGCACTCTGAGGATGATCCTCTTCAAATCAGAATATATGGTGTTGATAAAGACAATAAAACTATATGCGCAAAAGTCAGTAACTTTACACCATATGTTTATATAGAATTACCTGAAAGTATTACCTGGAATGATTCTAACGCACAACTAATTGGTGATAAGATTGATTATCTTCTTAAACATAGAAAACCTATTCAAAAAATTTTATATCACAAGTATAAAATGTACTATGCCTTGTTTGAAAAACAAACAAGAATAAAATACCCATTTTTATTTTGTTCATTCTCTAACGTTGCTGATCTTAAAGAATTATGTAAGATTTTAAGATATCCTTTAACAATTCTAGGATTAGGTAAAATCACATTAAAAATACATGAACAAGATGCAGAACCTGTTTTACAATTAACATGCTGTGCTAATATCCCAACAGCTGGTTGGATAGAGCTTAAAGGTATTGAAGAAAATATTGATGATATGGAAACTATCGCAGACAAAGAGTATAAAGTTAAATGGAAAAACCTTAAACATCTCAAAGATGAAAATTCAATAGGGAAACCATTGATAATGGGTTTTGATATAGAAGTATATTCTTCTAACCCCAAAGTTTTCCCAAAAGCTGATAAACCTGGTGATAAAGTCTTTTGTATAACAGCATGCTTACAGATAGAAAATGATGCAAAAAAAGATAATTATCTTTTGTGTTTAGGAGATCCAGATCAAAAAATTGTTGGAGAAGATGTGACCATAATTAGATTTGAAACGGAAACAGCTTTGCTTATTGGTTTTAAAGATCTTATTAAAAAATTAAAACCTAATATTATTGTGGGATATAATATTTTTATGTTTGATATACCATATCTTTTAGAAAGAGCTAAGCAGAATTTTTGTATTGATGAATTTGATAAAATTGGCTTTCATAAGTATAATAGTTCTTCGATAAAAAAGATTAAATGGTCATCAAAAGCTTACAAAAATCAAGAATTTGATTGTCTAGAGGCTGAAGGGATTTTATTTATGGATTTAATGCCTTTGATAAGAAGAGATTACACAACTCTTAGATCATATACATTAAAATATGTATCAACATACTTTCTAGGTAATACAAAAGAAGATCTATCAGTGTCTGGAATTTTCAAATGTTATCGACTAGGGATGAAAGGAGGACTTCGAGGGCAGAAAGCAATGGGTATTGTTTGTAAGTATGGTATGAAAGATGCAGTACTTGTGATAGATTTATTGAATCATTTGAAGAGCTGGGTTGGGTTATGTGAAATGGCTTCTGTTTGTAATACACAAATTTTTACATTATATACACAAGGTCAACAAATAAAAGTATATTCACAGATATACAAGTATTGTATGTATAATAATTTTGTTGTACAAAAAGATGGTTATGTGTGTAAAGATACAGATCGTTATGCTGGAGCTTATGTTTTTGAACCAGTTCCAGGATATTATAGCGATTTATGTCCATTTGATTTTGCATCGTTATATCCAACAACAATTATAGCATATAATTTAGATTACTCTTCATTAGTCAGAGAAGGTGATAATGTGAGCAATGATGAATGTCATGTTTTAGAATGGGAAGATCATATGGGTTGTATACATGATCCAAAAGTTATTAGGAAAAATGAGTTAACAGAGATTATTAATGAGATAAAAAAAGAAGTAACAGTTTATAGAAAAGAAAAAACAAAGACTAAAAAGAAGGATGAAAAGGAACAATTTGATTTTAAAATAAAATCTTTGTTAGAAAGTATTGTTCCGTATGGAGAAGAGAGAAGTAAACTTGTTAAAGGAAAACCCAAGGATATTATGTGTCAAAAGAGATTTTTCAAATTTAGAAAAGAGCCTATGGGTATTCTTCCATCAATTCTAAAAAATCTTCTTGATGCTCGATCAAATACTAGAAAAGAAATAAAAAAATATGAAGAAAGATTAAAAGAAGAGAAGGATGGAAAAATATCAGAAGAAATGAGTAATATTATTAATATCTTGGAGAAGCGTCAATTAGCCTACAAAATTTCAGCGAACTCAACTTATGGCATCACAGGGGTGAAAAGAGGGTATGCGCCTTGCTATCCTGTTGCTATGGCTACAACATATCTTGGAAGAAAAAATATAGAAAAGGTTTCTGTTATTATTCCTAGAGATTTTGGAGGTAAACTGATATATGGGGATACAGATAGTAATTATATACAATTTCCTCACCTAACTACACCCCAGGATGTTTGGGATCATGCTGTTAAAGTATCTATAGAGGTTAGTAAACATTTTTTAAAGCCAATAAGATTAGAATTTGAAAATAAAGTTTATAGAGATTTTTTCATATTAACTAAAAAAAAATACATGTACAGAGTTTGTAATCGAGAAGGTATCATGATTGAGGAGATTGGAAAACGCGGGGTCTTGACTGCAAGAAGAGATAATTGTGAATTTATAAGAAATTTGTATACGGAAATAATAACAAGAGTTTTTGATAAGGAAGATATAAAAGATACATTATATTATGTTATAACAGAAATTAATAAACTTTGTAGTGGTGTTATAGATCCTAAAAAGTTCTTTATATCTAAGAGTGTTGGTTCAATTAATAGTATGTGTTTAGAACCTATTGAAGAAAAAAAAGATGACAAGAAGAATCAAGATGATGAGATTGTTGCAGAAAATAGTGGTGTAACAAAAGTTAAGAAAAAGATACTAAAGGCTAAAATGGGTGATTATACAGTACCGTTGTTATCTAAAAACGATACAGAAAAGAAGGAACAAATGAAGAAGAAGAATGCTACTACTGAGAAAGAGTTTTATCTTCATTGTTTACCTGCTCATATACAACTCGCAGAAAAAATGAAGAAGCGAGGACAGCAAGTGGAGGTGGGAACTAGACTGGAATACGTAATAAGTACTCAAGCTCCACATGGATCAAAGCAATATCTTCAGATAGAAAGTGCAGAATATTTTATGTTGCATAGAGATATTATAAAAATAGATTTTTTTTATTATCTGGATAATTTAATAAATAGTTTAGATCAGTTATTAGATATAGTGAGAGATAAAACAATAGTAAAAAAAGTGATACAAAATCAATATGATTATAGATATAAAATTAGAGGTAAGGTTATACGTGATATAAAAAAATTATCAGAACCGAAGTTAAGTTTTGTATAAAAATATAAAAGATATTTAATTTTTAATTAAATTTATTTAATTAATTAAAAATATGTTTTGGATTACTGTATATAAATTAATTTTCGTCATAATATAAATGAATAATTGTCAATGGATCAGTATTCATATCGTTTTCTATTATAGAAATTTGTTTTTCAACTTCTTTTTTTAGAATTTCGAAACGTGTTTTATTAGTAGGATTATAAGTTTTACCTTTTTTCTTATATTTATCTGGATTAAATCGAATAAATATAAATTTTCCAGAAAATTGACAATATAAATCATCATAACGATCATGTTCGGATTTAGAATCATATCCATTATGCTGATGCTCATCTATTTCTATGGCTAAAATAGTATTTCCTATTAATTTTCTTAAATCGATACGTCTTCTTGAAGGACAATCACATCCATAAAATAATGGTTTATCGTGTATAAAACCATTAAATAGTTTTGATATAAAATTTATCACAGTTATTTCTTTTGTTTTACATCTTATTTGAGATGTTAAAGGATCATCAGGAAATAAATGAGCAAAACATTTAGTGCAAAAATCTTTATAATTTTTATTAGCTGTAATGTCACATGGTATATTATAAGGAGGAAGATTAGATGCACATTTTTTACGTGTAACATCTTCCATATCATTATCTTTATGTTCGCTACAAAATTTAGCTTTTCCATTTTCTAATCCAAAATGCGGACGTTTTTGACATCCTTTAAAAAAACATCGTTGGTATTTAACCATGGCATCATTTTTATGGTCACTGCAAAATTTAGGTCGTTCTCCTTCTAATGCAAATGAAGCAGATTTGTTGCATCCTTTATATAAACATTTTTTATTTTCAAGATCTTGCATATCCTGTTCTTTATGTTCACTACAAAACTTGGGTTTTTCTCCTTCTAATCCAAAAGTCGAACGTTTTTTACATCCATCATGAACACATTTTTTATGTTTGATATCTTGCATATTCTGTTTTTTGTGTTCACTGCAAAACTTAGGTTTTTCTCCTTCTAATCCAAAAGTAGGTTGTTTTTTACAATCATTATATAAACATTTTTTGATTGTACAATTTTGCATGTCCTGTTCTTTATGTTCACCACAAAACTTGGGTTTTTCTCCTTCTAATCCAAAAGTAGGTTGTGTTTTACATCCTTTATGTAAACATTTTTTACTTACTACATCTTGCATATTAGGTTCTTTGTGTTTAATACAAAATTTAGGTTTTTCTCCTTCTAATCCAAAAGTTGGTCGTGTTGTACAATCTTTATAAGAACATTTTTTATGTATAACATCAATCATATTGGGTTGTTTATGTTGCACACAGAATCTAGGACGTTCTCCTTCGAATCCGAACGATGAGCGTTTATCACAATCTTCAAAAATACATTTATTGCTTTTATGTAGATATTTCATGTCATCTTCCTTATGATCTTCACAAAATTCAATGTCATCATATCCAAAATATGCAATTTTTGGACAATTTACAGCAACACAATAATTAGTAGTCATTTTATTAATACTTTATCGGTTATTTTATATTACAAACTAGTTTTTAAATATGTATTTCCAAAAATAAATTAAGTTTTTTATAAAAAAGATTATTAACATCTATAAAATATGCTTATAATTTTTAATTGAATAAATTAAAAATCTATAAAAATAATATAAAACTAACAAATGCAAAAAACTAGTGTAAAAGGTTATAAAATTTTTAATCAAAATTGGACTTGTAAAGATACACAATTTATTCTAGGAAAAGTAAATAGATATGACGAAAATGAAAATGGTACTATAGAAATGTGTGAAAAAGGCTTTCACTTCTGCCAGAATCCTTTAAATTGTTTATTGTATTATCCTTTCGATAAATTACATAAATATGCTGAAATAGTAGCAGTAAATGACCCATCAAAAAATCTAAAGGTTATAACAATTGGTGACAAATCAGTTACTAATAATTTAATAATAAAAAAGATAAGCTATCGACAATTTAGAAAGATGCTTAACGGTGTTATAAAATATAAAGATACTAATAATGAGTTTGTTAAACCAACTGAACTTTATATAAAAAATGGAAAACAAGAGATCGCATATTCTTATAATGGTGAAATAAAATATGTTACAGTTTTTAAAAATAACTTACCTGTAAAAAAACAAGAATTTTTAGAAAATAATTTACAAAGCGAATCTTATTACGATAACAAAGGATTAATAATCAATACTATACACTTTTCAGATACCGATACTGTATACTTTTCAGGTACTAACAAAATAATAGATAAACATGTTGACACATCTGTCCAAAACTTTTTCATAGGTTGTATATTTGTTATCTATATTTTTATGGTTATTAAATTTAATTTTATTTAAATCTATTGTAATTAAAAAAGAAATTTAGTGTATCTTTTTAGCTTGGTTTTTCTATTGTTATGTAATTTTTTATTAATAGATTTAGTAAGGTTTGTTTTCTTAATTTTTTTACCAAATGTATTTTTAGGATTAATAAAACCAATTAGGTCATCATTAATATTATGAACATTTACTTTATAAAATTGTGCATTTTTTAATCTTCTTGTACGTAAAGTTATATTTTTAGCTGTAAAACTTTTTATAACAAATGTAAAAATAGGATTGTTCATATTCCACCTTTGTTTCTTATTTATGCTTCTGTAAGGATATGGATTAATATCTTTATCGAGTATCATTTTATTTTAATAAAAATTATTAAAATAATAATCAATTAAAGTAATCTTTAATAAAATAAAACATGAGTTCATCAGAAAATAATCAAGAAAACCAAAGCAATCATACTGTAAGTAACAATACTGTAATTAATAAAGCTCCTACAATCACTACCAGAATAAAATTTCCAAATATTGATATGTCACTTGATCTATTTGTATCTACTATCTATTCAGTGCCTTATTCATTAACAAATTTAATAAAATTGTTGGATGTTATTAAATACTATGAGCTTGCTGGTTTCTACGACTGTGTGACTGGGGGATTTGTTATTATACCAGAGTTGTCGTATTATAATAAAGATGTGAAGAAACCATTTAGTAATCTTAATATAAAATATCCGGTAATATGGCACTCATCCTTTCAAGACTAGTAATGCGAATTCATATCCTTCTCTTGAAGACTTGAAGGTGGCTTGTGAAAAAATAGATCGTGTATTTTTAGTAATAACTGAAGAAGGATATTATGTGGTGAGAGCAGTGAAGAATAATAATTTCATGAGTGTTAAAAAATTATATGTGGAAATATATGAAAAGAGTAAAGAAAATGTTATGAAATCAAATGAAGAAAAAGATAGTAACAAGATAGAAGAGCGTATGTTGGTAATATTGAAAAAAGAATTCAGTATGTTTTTATAGAAAATGTTTATCATGGAGGCTTTATAAGAACAGGCGGACTGTTTGTAAAGTTTTATAGGTATAACGAAAATGATAAATATAGTAACATTAATGAAAATTTAAAAAATGTTTGTGACATTATTTTACAAAAATAAAATGAAAACAGCATGCAAAAGTGGGAATGTTATTTATTTATCTATAAATTAGTTAGTCATTACCCAGTTGACAACAAACATTTCTCTATATAACTCATAAACCTGTGATTGTATGAGTAGTAATAGTTGAGCAGTTATAATTAATAAGATCATCTATTATTTGTTTAGTTTTTTCATTAGAAATTTTTTGTTTCATAAAATTAACATACAATAATATTATTTGAATATTATCTTTTGTATAATTTTTAGAAGAATCTATTCTATCAATAGAAGCAGTATTTAATTGATTAGGCTCCCAACTTAATTCTACATTTGTTAAAGCACACCTATCACCAGATTTTAATCTTAATTCATTCAGATATTCTTTATCAAAATCTAATTTAAATTCTGAAGGTTTGATTGTTAATTGATTATCTTTATACATTTTATTATATTTTTTAAGAGCTCTATATTTGATTTGATTAAACATAGTATTAATTTTTTGATTGGCACTTTTTGTTAAATCTTTTATAGGTCCTTCTTGAGATATCTTATAAAAATTATTTTTTATATTTTTTATTAAAATAACAAAATCATCATGAGATAACTTGTTTTTAAAAAAATTAACATGTGTTGTAACTAACTGACAATTACCTTTAATATGCCCTAATGATGAATCAATTCGATCAATTGATACTTGATATATAGATCCAGAATTTTGTTCCCATAATAACTCTACGTTAGAATAAAAACATTTATTATTTTGTTTTTCTATTAAGTGAATAATATATTCAGCATCGATAGTGCATTCAATATCATATTTTTTATCATGTTTTTTATCATATGCTTTTGCATTTTTTATTAAAAAATTAATAAGTGCATCATGTGCTTTTAATCTTTCCTGTCTGACAAACGTAATTTTTTCTTTATTATTTTTTTTATATATTTTCTTCTGTTCTTTTATTTGTTCTTTATTATTTTCTTGGTATATTTTCTTTTGTTCTTTTATTTTTTCTTTATTATTTGTTTGATATATTTTCTTCTGTTCTTTTATTTTTTCTTTATTATCTGTTTTATATATTTTAGTAGTTTTATCTATTTTTTCTTTATTATCTTTATAATATATTTTCTTTCTATTACTTATTTTTTCTTTATTATTTTCTTCATATATTTTCTTCTGTTCTTTTATTTGTTCTTTATTATTTTCTTGATATATTTTCTTTTGCTCTTTTATTTGTTCTTTGTTATTTTCATAATATGTTTGTTTTAATTCCTTTATTTTTTCTTTATTATTTACTCGATATATTTTATTCCGTTCTTTTATTTTTTCTTTATTATTTGCTTCATATATTTTATTCCGTTCTTTTATTTTTTCTTTATTTTTTGCTTGGTATATTTTACGTTTCTTTTTTATTTTTTCTTTATTTTTTTCATAATATGAAATAGTTTGATTTTCATCTTTAATATTTTGTGTCACTGTATTTTTTTCCATTGTTTAATTAATAATAACTATTTTTTTAAATTAAAAAATAATTATTAATTTTTATATTTTGTTTAATAAATGTTAAAATCATGTGGCCCAGGTAAATCTAGAAATAGAATAACCAAAAGATGCAATATCAGTGGTTCTGCTAAGAATAAGCGTAAGTCGCCAAGCAAAAAGAAAAGTAAATCTGGTAGAAAGAAGCTTACTATGAAAAAATCTCGTTCAAAGTCTAAAACAAAAAAAACAAAAAAATCGAAAAAAAAGAAAAGCACAAAGAGGTCAAAAAGTAAGAAAAAAGGCTATTATATCTTAACAAAAAGTAAACTTAGTGGTACAAAGGTTAAATATATGAAAGGATCTCGTTCAAAGCCTAAAAAGAAAAGCGCAAAAAAGTCAAAAAGTAAAAAGAAAAAAAGTGTTCGTAAAAGCCCTAAGAAAAAAAGCATGAAGAAGTCCTCAAAATCTAAATCAAAGAGTAAGTCGAAATCAAAAAGCAAATCTAAACGAAGAAGGGATAATGACATTTACAAGCCTGAAAGAGGTTGTACCAGACAGACTCAAAAGAAATATGTAAATCGTCCTAGTCCTGCTTATCCAGCTAATTTATGCAGAGCCAGAAAGCTATTAGGTAATGATGGACAATTATATAATTCTGTTAGAGCTTCTAATGGGATATATAGGTGGAAATTAGCTTAACATGTTACTAAAACTTTTTAAAATTATTGATAAATTTTAAAAAATCATATCATGTAGATATATAACCTAAAGCTAGTACAGCTAAAACTAGCATACCGTTACCGAAGTATTTCGTAAACGTTAATAATTTTATGTCACTGCATATATTAACATTTTCCATATTCAACATATGACTATAACATGAATTATTTTTATCAACACCTTTAACATCTTTTACAAATTTTTCTTGACATTGAAAATGTACAAAACCTAGTGCAGTTATTATAAATAATAGAATTATAAGATAATTATTACTCTGTTGGTATAATCTATAACAAATAATAAAATAAGTAGGAAACCAAACCAAATAATCTCTATAATGATCTAATTTATCACCAAAGTCTGTGCACATATTGTATCTCCTAGCGTAAACACCATCGACTAAATCAAGAGTATAATAAATTAAGAAAAATGTGATGAAATACAAAATATTTTTCTTTAGTAAAAAATATATAGAAAATAAGCCGAATATTGTAGATATTATTGTGATAGTGTTGGGAGTTACGTTAAATATTCTAAAAAAAGATGTTAATGGATCGACAACAGTTTTATATAATAAAATATCAAACCAGCATTCATATGAGTCTGGAAGTTTTCTTGCATTATCATTATTATTCATATGTTTTAGTTTATTTATTCTTTGTTTTATAAAATTTATAAATAAAATATATAACAATTGATAACATCAAGATAATAATTGCTATTGTTAACCCTGTATTTTTTATATAAAATTTCATTATGTTATATTGATATTTTGGGATCCATGTACAATTATGATTATGTGACACAATAGTATTGACCGTATGCTTACAATCTCCAAATGTGCATGGCTCAAGGTACTCAGCTGGTAGTATATAAATTTTGCTTTTGTTTCCAGAATTATTTTTTATATATTGATTAATAACTTTGGTAAACATTAATGGACCGGTTGTTTTATTGATGCACATTATTTTTGGACATATGAATGAACAAGTACTATTATTATCAATATACTTTATTATCTCATTTAATATATCTGCTTTTTGCTTTGATATAATAACGCCATTATTTAAGCATTCGGGATGATGACACTGAAGCATACTATTTATTTTGTTCACAATTAATTTTGATACTATTAGATCATAGTCCTTAAATTCTTCTAGAATACTATCAAAAGATTTTAATGCATTAACATCTATATCAACATAAATACCGCCCATTAGCCATAGGATTATATATCTAGCATAATCTACTTTTTGATGAAGATATATAAAACTATAATAGGTTTTTGTCCATGTTGGGTTAGTATGAATGATATCTAGAATAGATATCTCATCCCACATTTTATATTCAAAATCAGTGTTATGTTGTTTAATAGACAAAATATTAGTGTTGTATTTCTCAGGAATATTGTTAATACCCTGTAACCATATCTGATGTATAGTTTTAGGAAAAGACATGTTTATTATTTTATCTTTATTTTATGTAAGATAATTTGATAAAATATAATTTGTTAATAATATATTTCTTAATGTCTGCGGTGTTCATCGTTGTTGCGATGATCATTGTGGTGATAATAACGTAAAGACTGTGGGTAGTAACTATTATAATAGGATGGGTAGAAATAATTAGGTATGAAGCTGCCAAATCTAAAATAGTTAATAAAAATGGATGTGCATACTGCAATTAGAATTAAAGAAATAACAAAATCGAACACATTCATTTTTATTATTTAATAAATAATAAAATAAATAGACTTAAATAATTTTTAATAAAACAGTTCGCAAATACCTACAATCCTACACCAACCATGCTATTAGCAACACCATTTCTAAACGCCATCACATCACTTGATGCGCCATCATTAGAAATAATTTGACCAGGGATTGTTCCACTCATCCCAGTATAACCACTTGAGCCACTCATTCCAGGCATACCTGTCATACCTGTGTAACCAGTCATACCAGTATACCCACTCATTCCACCAGAGCTAGGACAACTTGTACAAGAAGAACAAGTACTTGTATCATTAGAGGAAGAACCGTCAGTGTTGTTATCCCAACTGCCGTCTTTTTTACGTCTTCGTTTATTTTTTTCATCGTAGCCTATCCCAGCACCTATGTCACCTGACAGATCGATGTATGAATTAACTTTTAAATATTTTAGAATATGAAATAAGACGAATATTAAAAGGATTATTATAATAACTGTTAATACTTCCATTTTTTATTATAATAATTTTTTTAATATTTAAAATTAAAAAAATGACAAAATATTAAAAAATTATTAATACAAAATCATTTAATTTTGTATTAGAGTGTGTTGTTTTGCAACAACACTTTATTCATCTATTTTTAGATTATTGATAAGGTCAGCAATATCTTCTTTCCTCTTCATATTTTCTGCATGTTTTCTATATAATAATTTTATTTTTTCTATATTTTTTGCACGAGTTTTTCGCTTAGAAGCTTCTACTTCTTCTTTCACAGATTCCAAGGCAATTTTATGAGCTTCTTTTTCATCATATCCATTTTTTCTAGACCATGTGAAAACATCAGTATAAAGGTCTATCATTAAAAGCTCTTGTAGTAAATCTGTTAAATCCATTAATATGTTAATTTATTTTTTAAAAATAAATAAAAATCAAATAATACTTTAAAACAATAAAGTTAATATAAATACTACTAAATGTTAATAGCAAGTTTTGATATAGGGAAAAAAAATTTTGCTTTTACAGTTGCTGATATTGACTTAGATAAATTAAAAAAAATAAAAAATATACCTAAAAAAGATCGATATAATGTTGATGGGACATGCACAAAAGAATTCGCATCTATCTTACATAAAATTTATAAGAGTGGTGATGTGTTGTTATTGTCCAACAATGATTTAACGGGTGATACTAATAAAAAATTATATCTAGATCCAAAAATATATCATAATCTTATAGAATTAATGAAGAAATATGAAAGTCTATGGGATAAAGTTGATATCTTCTTGCTAGAATTACAGATGTCTTTTAAAGGTAAAATTAATACAATGGCATTAAAGATTTGTCAAACTGTTTATACATATCTTTTGATGACTTATGGTAGATTTAAAATTTATATCGAATTCAAAGCATTCTACAAGGGACAGGTTTTAGGTATGAATAAACTAGAACATAAAAATAAGAAAGGTGTTGTGAAATACAAAAGTTTACCAAAAATAGATCAGAAAAAATGGTCTGTTAAAATGGCTGCTGAAATATTGAGAATACAGGATAATATATATCTTCCAGAGTTAATAAAAAAAGGTAAAAAGGACGATAAAGCGGATGTTATATGCCAGTTATATAGTTTTGTATATCTTTATTTTATTGAAAAAATGAAATTTGATTCTTGAAAATAAAAAAGATTATAGATGACGTATTCCAAGAACATTGTCTAGTTTGTTTACTATTAAAATATTGTTATAAATATTGATTGGTATTTTATATCTTTTTCTAAAAGATTCTGTTACAGAACTTGGTTGATTATCTATAAAAATAAGTACTTCGAATAAATCTGTAGAAGGTATAAAAGTGTCATCTATTTTAGATATGTTAATATTCATAAGAGGTTTGAAATAACTATTAACATAATCAAGTGTTAATACACCAGATGGTATAGTATTATCAAAAGTAGGTCGTGTTTCCATTTTTTATATTTATTTGAATTTATTTTTATTTTATTTTTTAAATAAAAATGTTTCAAGAATTTAATTTAAAACTTATTGTGGATAAAAATTATAATCTAAGAGATATAATTTCTTTAATACATAAACAAACTGATAAATGTATTATGGTTATGGATGAACTATTTGAAAAAGAAGAAACGATAAATAAAATAAAAATTTTTGATACTAAAGACAAGTTGATAGAATATTTATCAACTGATAAATGTCTAACTTATATTAAACATCATCAAAAATGGTTTAAAGCAGGATTTTTTGGTACAGACTATGTTATTTTTAATTTTCAAATTTTTGATGATAAAGAAACAAAGATTGAATTTAGTCTTTTTAATATAGATAAGAATGACAAGTGTTTAACCGATTTTATTATAAATTTTAATATTACGATGTGTGATAGTGAAGATGATGCATGGGAATTTGGTTATAATGCTTGCCATTCTTATAATTAATTATTATCTTTTTTCTTTAATAATTTTTTTGAATAAATTAATTAAAAATTATTCAAAACACAAAATGAATGTAAACAAACAATTAAACTCTACTTTAGAATTTGAAACAAGTTATTCTATGATAGATATAGCTAGTTTAATATGCAATAAAGAACTTAATGTTTATAGCTTAGTTATCTATAGTGATATAAAAAATAGTGATCCTGTTGAAGATATAATAAGCATTTTTAATGATAAGAATAAGTTATTCAAACGTATTATAGAAACTGCGCCAATAACTTATAGAAATCGTGCTAAAGCAGGTTTTTATGAAATGCATAGTGATAGTATCACTTTTATTTTTGAGTTACGTCAACGGACAGGTTATAAAATTTCTACGATGGAATGTCGTATTTTTGGTATAGATAAAAATGATGAAGAGTTGAATAATTTTATTAAAAAATATGGTATTGTGATGTTTGATCATGACTATGATGCACAAGAATATATTGATGATTTTGAATATCTTGAATAAAAATTAATTAAAATAAAAAATAATGTTGTTTTAAAACTAATAATTTTTAAAACAAATTTCAAATGAATATGGAAACAAATCCGCTAAACTCCTTATTATCTCCAGATTATGAGAATGTTACTTTATATAGAGAAGAAGAATCTAAGAATGCTATTAATAAAGCTATTAGAGAATCTAATATAATTTTCAATAAGATAAAAGAAGCTATGGCTAATAACTTAACAAGAATTAATGTTGATAGTATGTCTAGATATGACAGAGAAATATTAGAAAAGAATGGTTTCGTTGTAGAACACTGTGATAAAAGAGATATGGGTAATGGTGTGAAAAATCATATGTATTATACAACAAATCCATATTATTATAAAATAACATGGGAAAAAAACTATCTTTTGAATAAAAATTCAAAAATTATTACTAATGACTTTCCAATAAACTATGATCCTATTTCTATTGGAAGCGGTACTGGATGTATTGCTCTAGGAAATCGTTCGATATAAATATACAAGTAATTTATTGACAACGTCCTTTTTCAGCAAGTTTATCAGCTCTTTCATTATATTCTATACCACAATGTGCTTTAACATGTTTAAAAACTATGTTACAACCGTTTTCTTTATGTTTTTCTAATAGATTATGTATAGTTTGGATTAATTCTTTATTTTTGACATTATTAAAATTTCTTTTAAGGTGTTCATCATATAACACAGATATAGCATTAATGCTATATTCGCTATCAGAATTAATGATAATTTTATTAACATCATTAATAGTTGGAATAATATCATTAAATACATAAAACAATGCATAAAGTTCAGCAATGTTATTAGTGCATGGATTATATGGTACTTTCCCGCAATATTCTTTAATAACTTCTTCTTTTGTTAAAAGTACAACGCCAAAACCACCGCTTTTATTTTTGCAAGAACCATCAGTGTATATGATAATTTCATTTATGTTTTCATTTATGTTTTCTCTTTTAGATTTTTGCATAGGTTCTATTAAAGAAAAATTGGTAATACCTTTTTTATTTATTTCTAATCCAATGTTTGTATCTGCTTTTATTTCTGTATTCTGACTAATGAAGATGGTTGCTTCATCTTTTGTTTGAAATTTTTTAAACACTGCGCCAGAAAATCCAGTAACAGCTTTTAAACATTCAGACCATGTGTTGACAATACCTATAGTTCTTCCTTTAGCGATAGCATAAAACATTATAATTTAAAATAATTGAATAATATTTAAATATTATTCAATTATTAATAAATTTTATAAACTATGGTAAAGAAAATAATTTTGATGCACCATGCTGCAAGTATAAAAAATAATGTTGATTCGGAATTGAATCATGATGGTATAAATATGGCAAAGAAATTAGAAGGAAAATACGATATAGTTATTGTGTCTCCTTATAAAAAATGTTTTGAGACGTTGATACTGTCAGAAATAAAGTATAAAATATTAAGGTTTTCAATATTATCAACGTGTAAAAAGGATAAGGAAGCTGATAAAAATTTCTGTAAGAGGATGGAGTCATTTATAGAAGAGATAAGTGCGTATTCTAAATTGTATTCTAATATCTTGGTGATAACGCATCAAGATGTTATAGAATTTTTAACAAATAAAAATATAAATTTTGGAGAAAGTGTTGAGTACCAGGATGTGGAAGAAGATGTTGATACGAATTTTGATGAATAAGTTTTGATTTTGAATTATTGTTTTAATAAAAATTGATTTTATTAAAATTTAATAATTGATTTAAACAAAATATATAAACAACCAAATGTCTACCAAAACTATTATCGAAGCAAAAAGATACTGAACAAAATGATGAAAAAGGAAAAGAAATTATCGAAAACGATGTTATTTGGAAAACTATCAAAGAGGCAACAGATTACGAAATTTCTAATACTGGTATTGTTAGAAAAATAGATAATAAATTTATACCAAAAATATATAGGAATGCTGTAGCATGCAATGTTAATGGAAAAAGAAAAAAATTTAACATTGATATATTATTAAAAAGTTATTTTAATACAGATAATTTACCTGATGAAATCTTTCATACATTGTTGCATTTTCCTAAATATGAGTTATCGTCATTTTTTAGATTAAGAAATAAAAAGACAAAATGTTTTTTAAAAACAGATACATTGGATGAAAATGGATATATGATATGCCAGCTTTTAAAAAATACTGGTGATAATCAAACAGAAATTGGCTTTCATACAATCGTAGCAAGTGTTTTTTTAAGAGAACCTCCAAAAGATGGTAAAAAATATATCGCAAATCATAAAAATGGTATAAAGACAGATAATAGGGTATCTAATTTAGAATGGGAATGTAACAGTTGATTAAAAATACTATGGAAATCTAAAATTGGATTTTTAATCATATTAAAACAAGTATAAACAAGTAAAATATTTACTTTGTAAAAAAGCTTTAAACTTTTAAATAAAGAAGACAACCCTCAGAAAAGAATTGGTTAGCTACCTTATTTCTATAATAACAGTATTTTCATCTAGAATATGGCCTTAGACGTTATAAAATAAAAACAAATAAACAAAAATTAAAATAAACATAAATAGCTTAAAGAAAAGATATTATTATCTAGTACTAAACAAAATTAATAATGTTAGAAACTGTTAATAAATTAGATTGTTTTGAAAAAGATAATTTAGTGACAGTTCCTAGCATTGATGTTGTCACTAAAAAACCCTATATAAAAACAATATGGAAAGATAAAATTTCTAAATATGATATGGATAATTATATAAGAGATGTTAGCCATGAGTTTATAAAGATTAAATCTGAAGAAGATATCAAAAATGATCAAATAGCTCCTTTTTGGAATAATGATAAAGCTAATATTTCAGATTCTATATGGATGCCAACTGAATTAGATACAACAACTCCTATTATTTCACAAAATAAAAAAGAAAATTTTTTTAGTAATATTAATCATTCATGGTTTTCTATAGATGAAAAATATTGCTCTAATAATAACTTAGCTTTTGATATATTAGATTTTTCTTTTTCTAAATCTTTAGATCCTGTGGTTACTAAACCTAAATTAAAAACATTAGTAATCTTATTAAAACCTTCTGATAAAGAAAAGGTTATGTTAGATCTATATTTAGATCAATATAGATGGTATTATAATGCTGGTATTACTATTATCTATAAATCTTATGGTGAAGAAAATATAAAAAATCATAAAATAGAATATGATTTTAAACAAAAAGCTGACAATCCTAAACAGGAAACAACATACGAATTTCAAGTTTTGGAACTTAAGAAAAAAGAAATAGAAAGAAGAAAAAAATTTTTAGAAGATGTAATTTCTTCAATAGAAAAAAAGGGAAAGAAGAAAAGAACTGTTAACAATAAAGATCTTTTTACAAATAATGACAATATAAAACATGAAATAAAAGAAAATAAGGAAGATGATTTTGTTGAAATAACTCCAGATACAGAGGTTAAATATAATAATCGTCATATACGAGATAATCTTTTATGTAAATATGAATATGTAGAAACAGAATCTACAAAGGAAGACGGAACTAAAATAATTAATAAAGATATAATTTTTAATCCTGAACAAAAAGATGTAATTAGACCACCTTGGTGGAAAGAAGGACAAGTGCCTTCTAGAATACCAAGAGGTGCTTTAGATAAAGTTGTATCTAGTTTAAATTCTGCTGTTTCAAATTATAAGGCTGGTAATAACGATGGATTTAAAATGCATTATAAATCAGTCAATGATAATAAATATTGTCATTTTGAAGATAAAGGGTATCCTCAAGGTTTATTAAAAATAAAAAGTCAGTATTGGTATACTGAAATAAAAAAGAAAAATAATGTTAATCAGAAAAAAAGAAAACGCGTATCATTCAAAAAAATTGTTGATAGCAACACATTAAAAAAAGGATTAGAGATTATATATGAAAAATCTACAGGTAGATATTTTATTCATTATCCAGTTGTTACAGATTGGTATCCTGAAGACGATAAACGTTTCCATCACCAAGGAATGTTTACTTTTAAAGGAAAAAGAATTATATCACTTGATCCAGGAATTAGAAAATTTATGGTAGGTTATGATCCACAGGGTAAAATTATTTGTATAGGTGAAGGTGTCAGTTCTAAAATTCTAGACTTATATGGTACGGACGATCCAGATAAATTTAGGAAAATAAAAAATTATGTGAAAGAACTACATCATAAAACAATAAATTATCTATTAAAAAACTATGATATAATTTTATTACCAGAATTTAATACCAGCCAGATGTTAAAGGGAAAAAATCTTTCTCGTATGACTAAATATACAATGCAAGCATTATCATTTTATGCTTTCAAACAACGATTAAAATATAAATGTGCGTTATATGGAAAAGAGTTAATTATTGTTAACGAGAGTTATACTTCTTGTACATGTACAGGATGTGGATTTATAAATAGTAAATCTAGTAAAGAAGTATTAACATGCGAGAGATGTACATTAACATTAGATAGAGATATAAAAGGATCAAGAAATATATTTATAAAAAATTCTATACTTAGAATAAAAAAGGTTTTACGCTACAAAACGACCTTAATATA
>Ga0302280_1000075_pt1 | contig 97811 bp, 78 predicted proteins | sample III_Fen_E1_1_FD_198771 | JGI IMG/M metagenome (GOLD analysis project Ga0302280, IMG submission 198771) | Peat permafrost microbial communities from Stordalen Mire near Abisko, Sweden - III_Fen_E1_1 | ecosystem: Environmental > Terrestrial > Soil > Wetlands > Permafrost | place: Sweden: Abisko... | reverse complement strand
GCAACCATTCTTGCTATAAGCTCTGTAGACGATGTTATTAGTAGGCTCGCTAAAGAAATTCCTCGATACCAGGAAGAAATTATGAAGAATTATATAAAATTACCAACTTGACAAAGTAGGATTAAGTAATATTCAACAATCATAGATATTTTAGTCAAATTCAAAGATTATATCTAGTTCGTACTTAGTATTGGTTAAATAATAAGTATTTTTTGTAAATTATGATAGGTATCAAGATATATTGAACTTTCGATTGATATTAATGTTATAAAGGCATGGAAACACATACAGCATCTATTTCAGCAAAAGAATTAAGAGAAGCTTTTATTGAGCATGTTTTGTTACACGGTAAACTTCCGCAGTCCGTTTTTCAGTTTATGAAAACACTAAATAGGCGTGAAGCTGAGTTTTATGAGTTTTATAATTCATTTCAATCACTTGAAAAGGATATATGGACAGGTATTTTTGAAGAAACGTTAACGAAGCTTAGAAGTGAAGATGTCTATGCCAGTTATTCATCCCGTGAAAAGCTTTTAGCTTTTTATTATACCTGGATTGAAGTATTGAAGAATTATAGAAGTTATGTAGTACATTCTTATAAATCTAAACTACGTCCTGAGGAATGGATGAATAGTCCTATGCGGGCTTTCAGAGAACAGTTTCTGGAGTTTGCGAAAAATCTTATTCAGGAAGGTATTGCAAGTAAAGAAATTGTTGAACGAAAATATGTGTCCGATAATTATGATAAATTAATATGGATGCAGCTTCAGTTTGTTCTGAAGTTATGGATGGACGATGAAAGCAGAGCTTTTGAGCGTACAGATGCAGGTATCGAAAAAGCTGTTAATTTAACTTTTGACCTGATGGGTAATTCAGTGCTTGATTCAGTATTGGATTTCGGCAAGTTTTTATTTCAGAAATAAGTATTTGTTTATTGTCTTAAAATAATCATGAAAGAACAGAAAAGTATTCCTGTTGGTAAGGTAGAACGTGCTACAAAATTTGTACAGACAGGAGCAAAGATTGGTGGTAATTATATTAAACATTATACCAAAAAAGTGTTTGATCATGATTTATCTAAGGACGAACTTCACGAAGCTAATTCAAAAGATATTTATAATACACTAAGTGAACTTAAAGGTAGTGCCCTGAAAGTGGCTCAAATGTTGAGTCAGGATAAAAATATGCTTCCGCAGGCATATGTAGATAAATTTTCAATGGCGCAATATAGTGCACCACCCTTATCGTATCCATTAGTTGTAAAAACATTTCAAAAATATTTAGGCGCATCACCGGATAGCATATTTGATACGTTTGAACGTTCTGCGGGAAACGCTGCTTCCATTGGTCAAGTGCATCAAGCTACTAAAGATGGTAAAAAACTAGCCGTGAAAATTCAATATCCGGGCGTTGCAGAAAGTGTCAGTTCAGATCTTAAAATTGTGCGTCCATTTGCTATTCGTCTTTTGAATATGAAAGAAAAGGATCTGGATATGTACATGGATGAGGTTGAATCAAAATTAATAGAAGAAACCGATTATGATCTGGAATTACAGCGTTCTACAGAAATATCAGAGGCTTGTAAGCATATTGACGGCCTGGTATTTCCTAAGTATTATCCAGAGCTCTCTTCCAGGCGTATCCTTACAATGGATTGGTTGGATGGAAAACATATGGTTGAATTTCTGAAAGAAAATCCATCTCAAGAAATCCGGAATAAATTAGGACAGTTATTATGGGATTTCTATGATTTTCAAATTCATACGTTGCGCAAAGTGCACGCTGATCCGCATCCCGGCAATTTTCTTTTGAGAGATGATGGTACATTGGGTGTTATTGATTTTGGTTGTGTAAAAGTTATTCCGGATGAATTCTATAATGAATATTTTAAACTCATCAGCAGAGAGGTGATGAATGATCGTGATCAACTCCTTGAAACTTATGAACGGTTGGATTTCTTTGATGCAGAAGATACGCCCCAGCAGCGTAAAATATACTTCGACTTATTTTATCAAATGACCAATCTGCTGGCTAAACCATTTCATGCTAATGTGTTTGATTTTAGCGATGACTCCTATTTTCAATCTATTTATGAATTCGGAGAGTATATTTCAACTATAAAGGAAATTAAAGATACCAGGCAGGCGAGAGGCTCCAGACATGGTATTTATATTAACAGAACGTATTTCGGTTTATATAATTTATTAAATCAGTTGAAAGCTGTTATACATACAGGTTCTTTAAATAAATCAGGCCTTGATAAACGTGATGTTATAATAAACAGTCCTGTAATCTAATTTTAGTATTAATCTCTATTTTTAATAGAGGCTAAAATTTTACTGAATCTGTTTTTTAAATACGAATGATTGTCTTCATTCATAAATGTAATGAAAGCAATTATTCGATCTTTTTGGTGACTGAATTCGTTCAGGATATTTTTAAGAATGATTTCTGAAAATTGTTCTGTGTTTCCAATGAATAAAGAAAAGCATACATATTGAATAAAATCATTCTCTATATGCGTATCTGTAATTGAATTCAGTTCTTTGTATCTGGATAACTCATGATCCAATTCATCCTGAAAACGTTCATATTCGGGCATATCATCAAGTGAAGCAGACATGGAAGCACAGCGGTTAAGTTAGGGTACTAATATAGTTTGTAACGTTCAAAATAAAAATATCATGTAAATGATGGAATGACACATCCTTTACTATGTATGACTAAATAAGCATCTTTCCGAGTGCAAATGTTTGAGCTTTACCGCCAATTAATACTCTGTCGCCAAGATTGGAACAATACAGTAATCCACCTCGTTTTGATATTTGTCTGGCCACTAATTGTTGCTTCTCTAATTTTTTTGCCCAGTAGGGAATTAACAGACAATGTGCTGAACCAGTAACCGGGTCTTCGTCTATTCCTGATTGGGGAGCAAATACTCTTGAAACAAAATCAACATCTGTTCCTTTAGCAGTTATTATAACACCTGCTGCTTTTACTTGTTTTAATAAGGATATATCGGGAATTAATGCGTGAACTTCATCTTCGTCTTTCAATTCAACTAAGAAGAACGTTTTACCAATTCCCCAGTTTTGGGCAGTTTTAGGAATAGCTTTTATAAGTACATCCGGATAGTTGGTTTCATGTAAAGTATCCACAGGGAAGTTTAATGTGTAAATACTATCATTTCTTGTTACCTGAAGTTCTCCGCTTAATGATGTAAATATAATTTCTTCTCCGGGATAATTGAGCTCATGAAAAATAACATGGGCAGCAGCTAATGTTGCATGGCCGCAAAGCTGAACTTCTATGGTTGGCGTAAACCAGCGAAGGTGAAAGGTGTTTTGTTCTTTAATAAAGAAAGCAGTCTCTGATAAATTATGCTGAGCGGCTATCTTAAGAAGCGTTGAGTCGGGTAGCCATTCAGTAAGTGGACAAACAGCAGCCGGGTTACCACTGAAGCGTTCTGTTGTGAAGGCATTTATTATATAGTAATCCATAGGAATTGATTCGCATAATAGTGTTACTGATTACTTAATTCAAGTGCCATATAAATTGATCTGTCAATGAAAGATCGGCATAAGCATTTTTTATTTTTTCTTCAAAAATCGTTTTATCAATACTATATAAATTCGCATCTGGCTTTCTTATATTTATTTTATGATCATCTAATGCATTGAATAAATACAGCGACAATGTTCCTGAGATACTGTTTGGAATACGGGATATATTTGAATGTAATTTAAGAGTAGTGAATTTAATTGTAGTTGTCATAAGTCTCTACTGGTTTTAAGGGTTAATATCTATTTAGGCGTATGAAATATTTTAGATGCTTTATTTTTCTTGTATAATAATTTCCATAGAATCATCCCGTACATAACATATAAGATATATTTAATGTATTGATAAATTCTGTTGCAAATGTGGATGATGAATGAAACAGAATAGCCTTTCGAATGAATTCTGTGGGGAACCCGGAAGTATTTATCTGTATAGCAAAGATTCTATCGGATTGTTTCATAGTCGCAATATTATAGTTCCACAAGGGGCAGGAATTGGCACCTTACCATTCGGCAGGTTGCCAGAAGTTCATCGAGCCTGATCTCTCACTTCGTTCTGTATAATTAACGACCTTCTAAAGGAAGGATGAGCAAAAATAAATACTTATTGCTAATAAAACAAATAAAATTCTGAATTTATCAATTGATATATCTAAAATGTATTTTATATTTTGTTTTATTTTAGTAATAAGAATATTATTTTGAAATAATTTAATTTGACGACTTCCAAAATCGCTTAAAACGTAAAACGTAAAACTTAAAACCTTCAACTTCCCCAAAATCCCGACAACACTTATTAAATTAGCGGGATTATTTAGAATAAAATGAGGAATAAGATTTTAAGTGAAGGTGCAAAAGAACTCAGTTATGAGATTCGCGAGATTGTTAAGAAGGCAGATTTGATTCATAAAAATGGGCAGCCAATTGTTTATGAAAATATTGGCGATCCGATTCAAAAAAATAATGTAGTACCACAATGGATTCGGGAAACTATTTCCCGCCTTACACTTGATAACAGAAGCTATAGTTATAGTCCGTCTAAAGGAATTCTGACTACGCGCAGATTTCTGGCCGAACTGAATAATAAAAAAGGCGGTGCTCAGATAACGCCGGAAGACATTTTGTTTTTTAATGGTTTGGGCGATGCTATTGCAAAGGTGTATCAGTTTATCAGTCGTAGTTCAAGGGTAATAGGGCCATCTCCAGCATACTCAACACACTCTTCTGCAGAGGCAGCACACGCTAGTCAGGATCCGATTACATATAAACTGGATCCTAACAATCACTGGTATCCGGATCTGGATGATTTATATAATAAGGTAAAATACAATCCGAATATCATAGGTATTCTTATCATTAATCCTGACAACCCAACGGGAATGGTTTATCCATTGGAAACCTTAAAACGTATTGTTGAGATTGCACGTGAGTTTAATCTGTTTCTGCTTAGTGATGAGATTTACTTAAATATCACTTATAATGGAGCAAAGGCTTATTCGCTTGCTGAAGTTATAGAGGATGTACCAGGTATTGCAATGAAGGGGATTTCAAAAGAATTTCCTTGGCCTGGTTCACGTTGTGGCTGGATGGAATATTACAATCGTGGAAAAGATCAGGACTTCGATAAATTCTGTTCGGCATTGGATAATGCTAAAATGATTGAAGTGTGCTCTACAACGCTTCCTCAATTAGCGATACCTATTATCATGTCTGATGCCCGGTATCTGCCGTATAGAGAAGAATTAAATAATAAAATCGGACGTCGCAGTAAAATAATAGCAGATATTCTGGGAGAAATTCCTGAACTGATGTTTAATGAGACATACGGAGCATTTTACAATACAATCGTATTTAAAGACGGCGTGTTGAATGGCAATCAATATCTGAAGATAGATAATGATGCCAATAAAGCATTGGTTGAAAAATGGGTGAGTGAGCCTAATGTTGACTTGGATAAACGTTTTGTATATTATCTTCTGGCTTCAAAAGGTGTATGCGTTGTTCCAATATCATCATTCTGTTCGGATCTGAAGGGCTTCCGCGTAACATTGCTGGAAGAAAATGAGGAGTTGCTCAGAGATACTTTTAATAAAATCCGGGATGCTATCCGGGAATATCTTAAATCAAATTAATACTAAAAAAGCTCCTTGATAAAGGAGCTTTTTTAGTATTAAATAGGAAGGTCAATAATGAAGGTGCTGCCAATATCCGGAATACTTTCTACTCGAATGGTTCCTCCCATCAGCTCTATCTGTGTTTTAGTAATAAATAATCCTAACCCTTTACCTTCTATATGCGGATGAAACCGTTTGTAGAATCCGAAAATTTTATCACCAACCTTTAACAAATCCATACCAATACCATTATCAGTGATTGTTATGGTGCAGTTTTTTTCAGCTGTTTTCTGAACGTTGAACGTTAATTTTAATTGCTCTTCTTTTTTCTTGTACTTAAGGGCATTGCTGATCAGATTATAAAAAATACTTTCATAAAAGGATTTAATACCCGTCATAGAAAGTGATGGGTCAATTTGTATCGTAATAGTACAAGGTGTAGTGCGAACATTTAATAAACTGATATTATTTTCAATGATAGTATTAAAATCAATGGACTCTTTTATTGTAGAATTATTCCGCTGAGAAAGAATGGTATTAAGATCCATTAATATTAAATCCATACGGTTTAATACATCAATACTTTTTTCAATATAGTTTCGCCGTTCTTCATCATTAGGCTCCGTTAGATATAGATTATACAAGCCTTTAAGACTTGATAAAGGTCCGCGTAAATTGTGCGAAGTGATATAATTAAATTGCTGTAATTGCTGATTAAAACTATTGATCTCTTCAATCGATTTCTGAAGCTCCCAGGTTTTTTTATCTACGATATCATTCAGATTTGTATTCAAATTACTGAGTTCTGTGTTTTTGTCATTCAGTTCCTGAGTTCGTTGAGAAACGACGTTTTCTAATAATTCATTCTGATCCTGAAGAAGTAATTCACGCTCCTTTAATACATCAATAAGTTTAATCTGCGATTGCTGATCCATGAGTTTATATTGTTGATACCTTCCAGCAATAGCTAATGAAAAAACAATAACTTCAATAAGTGATCCTATCTGAATGTAATTATTTGTATATGGCGTACTTTCAATAAAATTAGACGTTGCCAATATGGTATAAGTAACAGAACTTAAATAAAAGCTCCATGCAATAATAAAATATAAGGCCTGATTATAGCCCTTTCTATAAACAACCAATCCGCATATTATATACGTTATTGTTTGCGTTAATCCCAGAACCTGAATAATAATTAAAGAGAGTGTAACGTTACCCCAAACTCCTACAAATGCATCGATCAGAAAGGCCAGACAAATGGATATAAATAGAAATTTTAATTTGGGCAGATAACTTGGTATATCAAGAAACAAGTAAACAAAAATAGGTGTGAATACGGTTGATAAAGAGAACAAGCCATATTGGTAACTATTGAATTCCGGATGATTAGGCCATACATAGGCAAACAAATAACCGTCCAGACTCAGATTAAGAATGATTAGACCAATCAGGAACAAGGCATAAAAAAGAAATAAAAACTCTTTAGATCGGATAAAAAATAATAGCGCTGTAAATGCCATTACTGCTAATACTCCCCAATAAAAAGCATTAAACATATTATGAATAAGAATACTTCTGGAATTCTGAAAATTATTTCTTAAATACATTGGGAATACGGCACTATACTCTGTATATGCTTCTATGAAGTAAACAGAATTGGCTTTGATTCTGAATGCAACTTGAGTGGGAGAGATATTGTCAGGCTGATATGGAATATCCGTTCCCTTCATAGAGATTAAATAAAGGGAATCATTCAAGTATTTATATAGTTTGATTTTATTAAAATGATTGTTTTCAATGATTAAAAAAGCAAGGTCTGTAGTACTGAAATCACTGGTTTTAAAATACAACCACGTTGGAATTTGCAACACTGTATTTTGTATATTAATTGTATTGTTTTTTTGTAAAACAAAAGCATTTGATTTAGCAAGTTTTAATACAGAATCAAGGGGAAGCTTATCGGACGATCTGAGGCAATAGATATATTTGCCTCCTGCACTATCTGAATTAAATGGAATAGGAACAATGTCACCAACGTGCCTGATAGGAGAGGCGTGTACGACAATGTTCAAAAGTAAAAATAAAACTGAAATGATTACTCTCATAATGCACAGATAATAAAAGCTTAAAAATCTGTATTGATGTTAGTCGTGTTTAACTAATTCAGAAATATTCCTTTTAATATTTTGAGTAATTTTATCCATTTCCAGATCATTCAGATCATGCCCGAACGGCTCTTCTATTTCTTCCGCCGTTATAACAATGCTCATTAGTATGTAGTATAATAAAATGACTATCGGAATGCACATCCATCCAATGTCGTTAACAAGGCTGAATGGGAGAATAATTACATATATATTGATCAGAAACTTCAATAAAAACATATACGCCATTGGCAGAGGTGTGTTTTTAATTCGCTCACATTTGCCAAGAATTTCGATCAAACCGTGTATTTTTTCAATCAAAAGACTCTGCTGTACATCTGTAATCAGGTTGCGTTTCCAAACATCTTCAATCCTGTTGATCATAATATTGGCTATTACAGCCGGTTTATGAACTGCCAGCTGAATCATTTCACGATCATCCTCGGGAAGAATATGAATGGAATCATCCTCGGACTTATCACGTAAATGAGCTTTTAAATTAAACACAAAAGCAATAAGTAGGTTGGTGAGTTCTTTTTTTTCAGGGATATCTTTTGTTAGCAAACCATTTAATGTAATTGCGAAATTGCGTGAGGTATTTACCAATGCGCCGATTTCTTTTCGGGCCTCCCACCATTTTTCATAGGCTGTTGAATTTCGGAAAACCAATAATAGTCCGAGTGCTGCTGCCATGTATCCGGGCAGTGCTCCACTGATGGTAATATTAAGCTTATTGTATTTTTCGGAATTCTTATGAAAAAAAATTAATGAACCAGTGATGAGTGTTATAACAAGTATTCCACCGGCTAAACGTTTTATCAAAGAACTTTTAAATGCATATAATAGCTTCCAGAAGTCCTTGTCTAATCTCATAATTTCTCCTTATGCATAATGTGTGCATTCCCAACCAGGTTGGTTTTCCCACTTTCTTTTTCAACTATTTTAGTTTCAATTACAGCAATGTGTTTATCTCTGTTAATATCAACAACGGTAAGTAAGGCCTGGTATTCGGTGTCTACATACATTGGTCGTTTAAAATCAATATCCTGTTTCAGGTAAATAGAGCCTTCGCCCGGGAAGTGCATGCCAAGAATCTTCGATAACACACTAGCTCCTAAAATACCATGAATAATAGGCTTCTTGAACATAGTAGATGCAGCATAATCAGCATCTAAATGAATCGGATTTTTATCTCCCGATAATTCGGAGAATTTAATTACGTCGTCTTGCGAGTAAGAGAATATTTCCGAATATACATCGCCTTTATTTATCATTGTTAGCCTATTTTTTCCTGAAGAATGTTTATGAGCGAACGAACCTGTTCAATAGAATGTGCAGGGAAATTAGCAATCCGTATTTGTGTATCTTTTTTAGTTCCGTATCCGGCACCAACAGCCATATTGAAAGGCTCAAGAATTTTATTGACATCACCAGGAAGCATGGTAGTATTCGCTACAATGGTAGTCATGGACCTGTGTTTCGGTTCTTCAACACCAAAGCTGAATACGTTGCTGGAATTTATATAATCGTAAATGATGCCAGCTTTTAATTCCGTTTCTTTTCGTATTCCTGCAGCACTAATTTTCAGCATGTCTTCAATCACTTTTCCAAGCAGGAAAATATTGATAACATTCGGCGTTTCCGGTGTCTGGTTTACAACGGCCTTGCTCAACATGGAAGGAATTGTGTGATAGGTTCCTATAGATATATTTTTACTTAAAAGCTCTTCGGATTTAGCAATGACACGTTCGTTTAATATCCATACTCCAAGTCCGGCCGGTAAACCGAAACATTTTTGCACGGAAAAAAACACAGAGTCAATTTTGTTCCAGTTTAAATCCGGGTAAGGCAAGGATGATACGGCATCAATAAATATCAATGCATTCGGATTCTTATCACGGAAGGTATTGATATCTTCAACCGGCATAGAAACACCAGAGCTTGTTTCATTATGCGTAAGACAGATAATCTCAGCATCCGATGGAACGCTTATGTTAGCTGGATAAAACCCTTTACCAAAGGCAGCTTCTTCTTTGTATGCCTCACGACCAAGTTCACCCGCAAATTCATAAAAACGTTTAGAAAAAGAGCCGTTTACACAATGAAAACTTTTCTTTTCTACACAGTTTTGTATAATTCGTTCCCATATTTCAGTAGCAGATGACAGAAACAATATTTGAAAATTATCCGGTAAGGCAAGAAGTGTTCTTAAGTTATCGGAAGCATTTTTATAGATTTCCTGAAATTGCTTACTTCTGTGAGAAATAGTACCAACCTTTTCATCTAAAGCTGTTGTCATATGCTGACGAACACTTGGATATAATTCAGAAGGACCTGGAGTAAAATAAATTTTGTTATTCATTGGTGATAGTTGTCAGGCACTAGTTTTTAGATACTAGACCAGGATTATAATTTATACCCAAGTTGTAATAAAACAAGCTTTCGATTATTTTATTACAACTTAATAAACTGTCTATTAATATAACGTTCTGAAACGTATTGTTCCAGGGATTTCTTTTAACTCGTTCAATACTTCTTTATCGTATTTCTTTGCAATATCTGTAATTACGTAACCAACCTGTTCGTTGGTTTTCAGGTACTGACCAAGAATATTGATATTATGTTTTGCGAAGATATTATTTAACTGAGCCAATACACCTGGTTGGTTTTCGTGAAGATGCATGAAGCGGTGTGCATTATGCAATTCAGGCAGCTGTATATTCGGGAAATTTACACTATGAAGCGTAGTTCCGTTATTAATATAATCGGTAATACGATTCGGTACAAAGTTTCCGATATTAGACTGGGCTTCTTCGGTAGAGCCACCGATATGTGGTGTCAGAATAACGTTCGGCAAGCCTCTTACTTTATTAATGAATTCTTCATCATTATTTTTAGGCTCATATGGATATACATCCAAACCAGCTCCAAGTATCTTACCACTCTTAATATTTTCAGCTAAAGCCTCAATGTCTACAACTGGCCCGCGAGCAAGGTTCAGGAAGATGACACCATTTTTCATCTGCTTGAACTCTTCCGGTCCGATAATGTTTTTATTGCTTGCTCTTCCATCCACATGTAATGAAATGACATCTGCAATATTTAGCAATTCTTTCATCGTATTGCATTTTTTTGCATTACCAAGTGAAAGACGTTCAACAATGTCGTAGTAATAGACTTCCATACCCATAGATTCTGCAATAACAGAAAGCTGTGTACCGATATTACCATAACCGATAAGACCTAATTTTTTGCCTCTGATCTCATGAGAATTTTTAGCAGACTTATCCCACTTACCAGCGTGCATTTGCATACTCTTATCAAGCGTGCGACGGTATAGCATGATAATTTCTCCGATTGCCAATTCCACAACACTTCTGGTATTGCTGAATGGTGCATTGAAAACAGCTACGCCTTTTTTCTGCGCTTCTTTTAAATCAATCTGATTCGTACCGATACAGAAAGCTCCGATAGCAATAAGTTTAGGTGCGTTTTCAAGTACTTTTTTTGTAACCGTTGTTTTAGAACGAATACCTAAAATAGAAACGTCTTTGATTTTTTCAATCAATTCATCTTCTTCTAAGGCACTTGAAATTACTTCAATCGTATAACCTTCTTCACTGAATAAACGCTTTGCTTCTGAGTGAATATTTTCCAATAAAAGAACTTTAATCCGGTTCTTTGGATAGGAAATCGTCATCGGTAATTTAGCCTGATACAATACTTCATCAAAGCTGGGAGCTATTGTATCTGCTTTGGATGTAACCGCAGGGCGACTAACGTTCTCCGTAAAGGCATAGAATTTAGATGCAAGTCCTGCTTCGCGTATTTCATAGTCTGTATAACCATCGCCGATAACATGCACTTCACCATCTAAGTGTAATGTCTGCATCAATTTGATTTTGCCTTTATCCTGACTTAACGGATTAGTGCTGTCACAACCGATAATATTTCCATTTGAATCATATACAAATGTATTGGCTTTAACATGATCTTCTTTGATACCAAATTCAGTAACAATAGGAAGAATGAATTCTTTGAAGCCTGAGGAAACTATATAAATTTGATCCGCAAAATCTTTGAAGAAATGTTTATTACGAATAACGGATTTTGAAACTTTTGAACGAAGCAATTCAACCAATTGAGGGATTTGGTTTTTGTTCGCTTTCAGTAATTGAAGTCTTTTAACAAGATTTTCACTAAAGGATCCTTTTCCATCCATACCCTGATTGGTAAGGTTGATAATCTGCTCAATTATTTCTTTTTGGTTGGGATTACCATGTAATGAAATTGTGGCTAGTTCATCCAATGCTTCAACTTGAGTAAAGGTACTGTCAAAGTCAATGACGAAATAGATAACCTTTTCGGTTGTTTCCATGAAATTCGTATATAAGTTATTGAAATACTATGTATTTAACCTCTGTTTCAGAAAATAAGTCCATATTCAGAAGGACGTGCAATTTCCGCAATTTTTATGTGAAAATGAAGCTTTTTAAAATACCGCAGGGTTAAAAAATCAATTTGTATGTTAGGTAATTGTATAATGCGAAAAGATGAAATGATGAAAATATTGAAGAAAAATGATGCTCAATAGTCGGACGGGGATTTAGAGATTTGGTATTAATGTGTATAAGTGGCTGTATGCCTGTTTATAAAGATTTGATAAAATGTTGAATAGGTATATTTATTTGTGTGTAATCTATTGATAAGTGAATGTTTGGAGTGGGTAATTATGTGAATTTCTATGTCAAAATTGTGTAGAATCAGTTATTTATTGTTTGCATAATGTTGATATCATGTAAACAAATCCAGAATGAATAACCCCTCAAGTATTAAAAAAGAAGCCCTGTTTGTAGCAGGGCTTCTTTTTTGATTAGAGCGATTAATAGTTTGATGTTCTATATAAACAAGGAAATTACACTAATTTCAAATCACTTATCAATGTTTGAATTTTCACGTCCAGCTTCTTATTAACGTTTTCATATTCCGCTTTTGAAGCCAACGGTTCATTTACGCTGAAATAGAATTTAATTTTAGGCTCCGTACCGGAAGGACGGGCAGAAACCAAGCTTCCATCAGCCGTTAAGAATTGCAGAACATTTTCCTGTGGTAATGTAATTGCTTGCGTTACGCCTGTTTTTATATTGGTTGCAAGCTGACTTTCGTAATCGTACATCCACTCAACAGCCGATCCACTAAGGGTTTTAGGTGGGTTAGCTCTCAAATCCTTCATCATTTCCTGAATTTCTTCAGCTCCGGATTTCCCTTTTTTAGTTAAAGAAATCAAATGTTCTTTATAGAAACCAAACTGCACATACATATCAATTAAGGTATCATATAACGATTTACCCTGATCTTTTGCATAAGCAACCATTTCAGCAATAAAGGCGCAGGATGCAATAGCATCTTTATCACGAACCTTATCCCCGATTAAATAACCATAACTTTCTTCACCACCGGCAATAAACTGTTGCTTGCCTTCCAGTTCCTTTATTTTAGCTGCGATGTATTTAAATCCGGTAAGTGTGTTATAAGAAGTAACACCAAAATGATCTGCAATTTTTGTAATCAGATCGGTCGTAACGATTGTTTTAACAATAAATTCTTTTCCTGTAATTTTATTAGCGTTTTTCCATGCCTGAAGCATGTAAAGAATTAATAAACTTCCTGTTTGATTACCATTTAACAACTGAAATTCATTGTCATGATTTTTTATTGCAATACCAACACGATCGGCATCCGGATCTGTTGCTAAAACCAGATCGGCATCGAGTGCTTTGGCTTGGCTCACAGCCATACTCAAAGCATCCTTCTCTTCCGGATTTGGATATACTACTGTTGGGAAATTACCATCCGGCGTAGACTGTTCTTTTACGATATGTACATTTTCAAAACCAAATCGTTTCAGAACTTCAGGTACCAGAACAATGCCTGTACCATGAATCGGCGTGTAAACAATCTTCATATCTTTCTGGCGTTTGATGGCATCAGGAGATACGGAGAGTTTTACCAATTCATTCAGATATAAATTATCAACTTCTTCACCAATCTGATGGATCAATGATTCGTTGCTGTTAAAGTTAACATCACTGATGCTGGTGATTTTCTGAACTTCCAGGATGATATTTTTGTCATGAGGAGCAATTACCTGCGCTCCGTCGTTCCAGTAGGCTTTATATCCATTATATTCTTTCGGATTATGCGAGGCTGTGATAACAACACCCGTATTGCATCCAAAGTGACGGATCGCAAAAGACAATTCAGGTGTTGAGCGTAAAGCACTGAAGAAGTAAACTTCGATGCCATTGGCTGAAAATATCTCTGCCGTGGTACGGGCGAAAAAGGAGCTGTTATTTCTACTATCGTGCGCAATAGCAGCTTTTAAAGGTTGACCCGGGAAGTTCTTTTTAAGGTAATTGCATAAACCCTGCGTAGCCATTCCGATGGTGTATTTGTTCATTCTGTTGGAACCAACACCCATGATACCTCTTAAGCCACCTGTTCCGAATTCCAGATCTTTATAGAAACATTCAATCAGCTCATCTTCTTTTCCTTCGGCCAGTAGTTTTTTTATTTGTTGTTTGGTATCATCATCGTAATTGCCATCCAGCCAGCTTTGTATCTTTTTTTTTGTTAACTCGTCAGCCTTTTGCAGCATGGTTGTAGTTTCGCTCATAACAGTCAAAATCTAAATATTTGGAGTATGTTTTTATAAATATAAAAGGAATTATATAACCGAATAGTTAAAAGTACAATGTTTGCTTCTTTTTTCGAAAAATATCTGCTTAGGGTTTCAAAAAAAGTATGGATTCTTTACCTTCGAGGCAAATTCCTTACAAATGAATTTAAAGAAATTAAATAAAGATTTAGAAGCAATCATTCTTAAAAAGAATGAATTGAATGCATTAACCTATGATCATAAGGATTATGATGACATAGAGGAAGAATTACATGATCTGGAAGATGATTTTCTGGATGCTTATGGCGAAGAGCTGGAAGAAGTGCTGGATACCGTTCATGGTAAAATTGATGCCGACAATGATATTTTGCTTCCGATCGCTTACATCGGTGCGTATTATAAAACTGCCGGTAAAAATGCAGACGGAACGCATCAATTTGAAGTAGCAGAAGGGCAGGGGGTATTAATAGAAAGCGGCAAGTTTAAAGGAGGCGATGTACGACTGATTTTTTTAACCAGTCCGGTACGTTTGCTTCTTGTGAATGGAAAAGATAAAAAGATAGTAATCTGGGGTGGAGAAGAAGGTCAATAACCGACCTTCTCCCTTACCTTTTGCAATACTTTACTACTTATATTCCAGGCTTTTTCAGCACCTGATTTAAGTTTTGCATCAATTTCGTGGGTATTATTCATATAATAATTAAACAGCTCACGTTCTTTGGAATACTTATTCCATAAAACGTCAAATAAGGCTTGTTTGGCATGTCCATAGCCAAAGCCTCCAGCTTGATATTTTTTCCGTATATCTTTAATCTGATCTTCGTCTGCTACCAGAGAATAAATCTTATATACATTGCAGGTATCCGGGTCCTTGGGTTCTTCCAATCCTTTACTATCCGTAACTATAGATTTCACAACCTTCAGCAGTTCTTTTTCAGATACAAAAATATCTATGTAGTTATTATATGATTTACTCATTTTCTGACCATCAATTCCAGGAATAGTCATTACGTCTTCATTCACCTTAGCTACTGGCAGAACGAAGGTTTCACCATATTGATTGTTGAATGCTGTTGCTATATCCCGAGCAATTTCAAGGTGCTGAATCTGATCTTTTCCTACAGGAACAATTTCCGCATCATACATTAATATATCCGATGCCATAAGCACGGGATATACGAATAAACCTGCATTCACATCCGATAATTTGCTGGATTTGTCTTTGAATGAATGTGCATTCGCTAGCATGGGGTAAGGCGTAAAACAATTTAATATCCATGTCAATTCACATACCTGAGGAATATCCGATTGTTTATAAAAAATGTGTTTATCCGTATCAAATCCGAAGGCCAACCAAGCTGCTGCAACGGCGTGTGTATTACTTTTTCGGGTTGCTCCGTCTTTAAGACTGGTGAGCGTATGTAAATCAGCAATAAAGAATAATGATTCATTGTCTGGTTTATTGGAAAGTTCAATAGCAGGAATGATTGCACCTAGTAAATTACCCAGATGTGGCCTACCGCTGCTTTGTATGCCTGTTAGTATTCTTGCCATTCTATTCTATTTATTGGTAAATGTATTAATTATTATGCGTTACCGTTTGAAATGATTTGTAAACTTACTACTAATATTATAGAGATAAAAAACGAAATTAAGGATGATTCAGATATTAAATGCTGATACGCATGCATTATCCATATCATTATATTAGTATATTTATCGTTTAATTCAAGTTACATGAGAATTTTGCGTGCCCTTTATATCGTATTTCTGAGTATATGCTCGACAATTTCCTATGCACAGGATATTAAGGAAATAGGACATCTGGAATTTTCAGATACCTTATTTAATTTCGGAGCTGTAAAGGAAGAAGATGGTGTCTTATCGCATTCTTTTCAATTCGTAAATCTTGGTCCGGAATATTTTTATATCGAAGATGTAGATCCTTCCTGTGGATGTATAACTCCGGAATATCCAACGGATACCTTGCATGCAGGGGAACAAGGCAAAATCACTTTGTATTTTGATCCTATTAATCACCCAGGGCTTTTTGATCGAAAAGTTACCATTAAAGGAAATGCATCAAAAACACCTTTCTATTTATATATCAGTGGTTATGTTACGCCTTCTCCACAACCATTGCCGGAATGGGAGCGGACATCATCCTTTAAATATGAAACAATTTTCATTCAAAAGAATTATGCAAATTTTGGTGTAGTATCAACAAGGGATATTTACAATATTGAAATTCCTATCTATAATAATGGAGCCAGTGCAATATCTTTAGGAATCGAAGATGTCAAACTACCAGCTTATCTGAAGGTTTCTTTGTTACCAGTGAAGCTGGAACCGAAACAAAAAGGGATGATTAAAATTATGTTTAATCCTAAATTGGTGAATCGCCCGGGGCAGTTTGCTGAGCAAGTAGAACTTTTATTTATGGCTTCCAATAAAAAGATTATTGTTCCGGTTGTAATCAATGCCTTTATTAAAGAAACCTTTACACCGGCAGAAACAGTATCGCTAACTGTTCCGAAAATCCATGTTGAAAAAACAATTCTTGATTTAGGTACGATTAAAACGGATGAAAAAACTTCTGCAGAAATAAGTATTATGAACTCAGGAACGACGGAGCTTATTATCCGGGGAATAAGAACTTCCTGTTCCTGCGTAGAAGCATTTTCTGAAAAAAATACATTAAAACCAGGAGCTTCAACCAAAATAAAAATAGTTTTTGATGCTACAGATCGGTTGGGTACGGAAAATAAAGTTATAAGCATTTTTTCAAACGATCCGGTTCATAGTATCTCAACTGTTGTATTGAATGCTAATGTTGTAGAGACAATGCCAGCAAGTCCTGCTCAAGGGCAATGAAATAATCTATTTATACAGAACTTTTGTTCTATCTATGTAAATTTATTGTATTACCAATTGTGGAAAACAAATAGGTACTAAATACAATGCTTGTATTTTGAATCAGGGCTTTTGTCTAATAAGTATCTGTTCGAACAATATACAATAACCCTTCTTTCAAACCTGCCGTATAAGCCCCCAACAGGTTAATAATTACAATTTTGAACTACTACCAAAAACGCAGCGTACTTTTAGACGAGGCATCAAATAAAGAGCATAGCTTACTGGTTATCGGTGGAGGAATTACCGGTTGCGGTATTGCATTGGATGCACAATCCAGAGGTATTCCTACTTTATTGTTGGAAATGCGGGATATTGCTTCGGGTACATCTTCGCGTTCAACAAAATTAATTCACGGTGGCTTACGCTATTTGAAACAACTGGAGTTTGGTCTGGTTAAAGAAACAGGTAGAGAACGTGCCGTTGTACATTCCATTGCGCCACACATTACTGTTCCGGAACCAATGTTATTGCCCATCATTAAAGGTGGTTCTATGCCTCAATGGATGGCTTCCATTGGCACGTTAGTATATGATTGGCTGGCAGGAGTAAAAGACAGAGAGCGCAGAAAAGTGCTGGACAAAGATTTTACATGTAAGAAGGAACCTTTGCTTGATCCGCGAAAAACAACAGGCGGTATATACTATTATGAATATCGCACCGATGATGCACGGTTATCAACCGCAGTTGCCAGAACAGCTATCGATAAAGGCGCTCAGGTTATTACCTATGTGAAAGCGGATCAGTTGATTTTCGAAAACGGTAAGCTTATTGGCGTAGAAGCAACAGATACTTTATCCGGTAAAAAATATATATTCAAAGCTAAGCAGATCGTTAATGCTGCAGGCCCTTGGGTGGATACATTAGATGAACAGGATTCCGGTATTGAACAGGATAAATTACTACTTACCAAAGGAGTCCATATTGTAGTGGATCATGCAAAATTCCCAATCAAGCAGGCTGTTTATTTTGATGTTGGTGATAAAAGAATGGTATTTGCTATTCCGCGTGAAGGCAAAACATATATAGGCACAACCGATACTAAGTATACAGGTAATCTGGAAGAGCCAGGTATTGATCGTGCAGATAAAGAATATTTATTGAATTGTGTGCGTGAAGTATTTCCAACAGTTAACCTTAAGTCTGAAGATATTGAAAGTTATTGGTCGGGCTTGCGACCATTAATTCGTCAGAAAGGGAAATCGCCTTCTGCTATTTCACGAAAGGATGAAATATTTACCAGCCCATCCGGTTTGATCAGTATTGCCGGCGGTAAACTGACAGGTTATCGGAAAATGGCCGAACGGGTGACCGACATATTGGCTAAACGATTTGCTAAAGAATTTACACTTAGCTCTTGCAATACGGATAAGATTATATTAAAAGGAGGAGATTTAAAAAGGGTAGGAGGTTTGCGTTGGTATATCCAGGAAAAGGGAATGGAATTACTTGCCTTAGGAATTTCAGGTGAACTATCTACACGTTTGGTTCGATTATATGGTAGTGAAACAGATCAATATATTCATGAATTAAAACATATTGATAATCGTTTGTCGCATATTGATATACCGGATTGGTTAAAAGCTCAGTTGCAGTATACGATTAAAAACGAGCTCGTTTGCAAACCCGAAGATTTTATTATTCGAAGAACGTCTGATTTTTATTTCAGACGTGCGATGGTTGAAAATTATTCAACGGATTTAATCAAAGCCATGCAGATTCTTCTGAATTGGAATCAGGAAGAATATCAGTTGCATGTAAATGAATGGAATGAATTACTCAAAAAATAAATTCGGGTAATCTGTGATAATGCCATCTACGCCCAGATCTATTGTTTCCTGAATTTCTTTCTTTGTATTAATGGTCCATGGTATAACACGAACACCTCGTTTGTGAGCTTCTTTCACATCTTCTTTGGTGAGTTGTTTATAATCCGGACTATATACCTGAGGAGTAAAAGATAATGATGCTACATTTTCAATAAAAGATTTACCGTTCTCTGTTAAATACGAAAGCTCAAATTCCGGATATACCGTGTGCATGTACTCTAAGGCACGAACGTCAAAGGATTGAATCAAAAATTTATCCGGACTTGTGTATTTTTTTATTTCAGTAACAACCAAATCACAAAATCTGTGAACAGGTGGATGAAAGATGTCATCTCCATCCTGCGTTGATTTTATTTCTCCATTGTATTTTATTTTCTTATTTAGCTTTTCTGCAACCGCAATAACATCTTTGAGCAAAGGCTTTACAGCCGGAACTTTCATTTGCGTTAAAAAACGCGGATGTATATTTAGTCCTACATCAATCGTTTTTATTTCATTATAATCCATTTTGTACAGATTATAGCGTTGTTCATTTTCCTCTGTTAAATGTGTGCCATCCGGCAGGGTTGTAATTTCATGATGAAAATAAGGATCGTGTGAAACAACAATCTGTTCGTCTTTTGAAATAACGAGATCAAACTCAAGTGTTGTAACACCCATTAATAATGCTTTTGTAAAAGCTGCAATGGTATTTTCGGGTAATAGTCCTCGGCAGCCTCTGTGGCCTTGTATGTCAAAATTAGCAGGAACGTTCATTTGGGATTAGTTGCTAGTTGTTAGGTACTAGTATAAAGTAATCTTTGTAAATACCATTTAATCTTAATTTTAAATCTGGAAATACATATTTAGCGAAAAGAATAGCTTCACTTAATTGTTTGTTATACGCTCGTTTAACTATTAATGATACCTTCTATTCTTTTTTTGAATGAAAATAGTATTTCCTGACTACGAATTTAAAATATTTTCATGTCTTTATATTTATACAAACTAAAATGATTCTGTGGATACCGGAAACATTCTAAAAAAAATAAACCCGGAGCAAGTGGCGGGGGGCCAACTAAACTCCGGGATCTTTCAACCAGCTATGGAATCTTAAATGATCTTATATTTTCAGAGGGATTAAATAAGCCAAGAGCAAGCAACTGGCGTTGACTTTACTCTTGGATTTTTCAACCAGCTATGGAAATTTAAGAACGTTTTTCTACTCCTTTATTGAAACAAAGCTACAAGTATTAGATTCTTAATGCAACAAAAAAAAGGATTTTTTACTTACATTTTTATCAAACTATTTGCTTCGCTTGGGTTTAGGAGGTTTTACAGCCTTAGCCTTCGATCTGAATTTCTCCTTTTTCTCTTTTAAAATCTCACGTTTCTTTTCATGAAATGCTCCTTTATATTTGGGATCATTTTTCTTCTTGAAAAAGTCTAGTTCACGGGCAATATCCTGAGATTCATCGAAGTCGGTTTCGGCGATCACAACGGTGTCCGGAATTGCTTCAATTGGAATCGGCATCCGGATAATTTTTTCAATATGTTGAATATGATATAATTCTGCTTCGGTAGCAAAAGTTATCGCAATTCCCTCATTATTTGCACGTCCTGTTCGGCCGATTCTGTGGATATAATCATCGTAAATCAATGGAACATCGAAATTTATTACATGACTTACTTCCCTTATATCAATTCCCCGTGCCGCAACATCTGTCGAAACCAGGATTTTTATATTTCCTTCTTTAAAAGATTCCATGGAATTGATCCGTGTGTTCTGACCTTTATTCGCATGAATGATATTACAGGAGATGGTGGTTTTGCGGGTAATGAACTTATATATGTCATCCGCTGATTTTTTTGTGCGGACAAAAATGATTCCTCGTGTTATGTCAACATCCTTTCGCAATAGATGCTCAAGCAGATTAATTTTGGTTCGAAAGTTCGGTACATGATAAATCTTCTGGCTGATAAGCTTGGCTGGAGTTGCCTGAGGTGTTACCTCAATTTTCATTGGGTATTCCAGGAATTCTTCTGTTAGTTTTTCAACTCTTGCCGATAAAGTAGCTGAAAAAAGCAGATTTTGCCTTTTTCGGGGAAGTACCTCCAGCATTTTTCGTAACTGAGGCATAAAGCCCATATCCATCATTTTATCTGCTTCATCTAAAACCATCGTTTTGACTTCTTTCAGAACAATTTCTTCGTTCAGATATAGATCTAAAAAACGGCCCGGAGTAGCGACAATAATGTCAACACCTTTTTTTAAAGACTCAATCTGTGTTTTTGGTCCGATTCCACCATATAAAGCAACAATACGTAAATCTGTATATTTTGCAAATACCTTCACCGCTTCTTCAATCTGCATGGCCAACTCCCGCGTAGGAGCCATAATGATTGCTCTTGGATTATGCCCTTGTGCATATTTCACCTTCATTAATATCGGTAAAGCATAAGCGGCAGTTTTCCCGGTACCTGTCTGGGCAATACCAATAATATCGTGTCCGGCCAGAATCTGTGGAATAGCTTTAAGCTGAATTTCAGTAGGTTCTGTATAGCCGGCTTCCTCAATAGCATTGAGTAATTGCCTGTTTAATTTAAGTTCTTCGAAATTCAAAGTAAATTGTATGAAATATGAATTAAATTTAACCCAAAATTTAACGAGTACAGATGGGTAGCATTAAAATAAGCCATGCAAATATAGTGAATGAAGGGCAGATCTTTCAGGCGGATGTATGGATAGAAGACGGATTGATCAAGGAAATAGGAAAGATTGCTAAATCAGCAGATAAAAACATCGATGCGAGCGGAAAATATCTGATGCCAGGTGTGATCGATGATCAGGTTCACTTCAGAGAGCCGGGACTTACGCATAAAGCCACTATTTACACAGAAGCCAAAGCAGCTGTTGCGGGTGGGGTAACCAGTTACATGGAAATGCCCAATACCAAACCACCTGCGGTTACACAGGATTTATTGGAACAAAAATATGAAATAGCAGCGAATACCAGTCTGGCGAATTATTCCTTTTTTATGGGAACGACCAATAGCAATATGGATGAATTGCTGAAGACAAACCCTAAGAATGTATGTGGCATTAAGATTTTCATGGGCTCTTCAACCGGAGATATGCTGGTGGATAATACAGATATGCTAGAGGAGATTTTTTCGAAAGTAAATATGCTGATTGCTATTCACGCAGAAGAAGATCCGATTGTGAAAGCCAATACAGAAAAGTATAAAGCACTATATGGCTCAGCGCTTGCTGCAAAGCACCATCACCTTATACGTAGTGAGGAAGCCTGTTTTGCCTCATCTTCTAAAGCCGTTGCTTTAGCAAAGAAACATAATACTCGTTTACATATCCTGCATATTTCTACAGCGAAGGAGCTGGATCTGTTTACGAATTCAATTCCACTAACAGAAAAGAAAATTACGTCGGAAGCCTGTATTCACCATCTTTGGTTTTCAGAAGAAGATTATCTTACAAAGGGTAATTATATTAAATGGAACCCGGCAGTGAAAACGGCTGCAGACAGAGAAGCTATCTGGAATGCAGTTTTGGATGGACGCATCGATGTAATCGCTACTGATCATGCACCACATACCATTGAAGAAAAAGAACTACCGTATATTGATGCTCCATCTGGTGGACCGCTGGTACAGCATAGTTTGGTAGCCATGCTGGAGAAATTTCATCAGGGAAAGATCTCTCTGGAAAAGATTGCAGAAAAAATGTCGCATAATGTGGCAACACTTTTCAATATTGAAAAACGAGGCTTTATACGTGAAGGGTATCATGCAGATTTAGTTCTGGTTGATCTGAATAATCCGTGGATGGTTGATAAAACGAATATATTATCGAAATGCGGCTGGTCTCCATTTGAAGGATTTGTGTTTCGCTCAAAAGTAACGGATACCTTTGTATCAGGCCATTGGACCTATCACGAAGGTGTTTTTGATGAATCGAAGAAAGGGAATAGACTTTATTTTGACAGATAAATTTTGCACAAGGCTTGTAAATCTATCTTCTAAATCGTAGTTTTGCAGACCTAAAACAAATGTTTTGGTACACGGTGGTTGTAGCTCAGTCGGTTAGAGCATCGGTTTGTGGTACCGAGGGTCGTGGGTTCGAGCCCCATCATCCACCCTTCTAAAGCCTCTGAATAACATTCAGAGGCTTTTCTTTTTTTCCTGATTCTCAAAATAGTTTTGATAATACCATTTTATACAAATCAAATCCTATTTATCACATTCAATGCATACATATGTGAGAGATGCCTTCCTCAAAATCAAACGTATGATTAAAAAATGTTGTACCTTAGATCTTTCATTTGATTTGCCGAAACCTTAGCTCTTTCATCCAACTCATCTGGAATCTGTTATTTATGTTAAGAACAGAAAATATTCATTTAGCAACAGTACATTATGAGCAAATCGCAGGAAACGTGGAATAAAAAGGAAACAGAGAAGAAAAAGCAAAAGAAAAAGCAGGATAAGGAGCAAAAGAAAGAAGAAAGAAAAGCGAATGCCAAGCAGGGATTAAGTTTTGATGACATGCTTGCTTACGTTGATGAGAATGGAAATATCTCTTCCACACCACCGGATCCTAAGAAGAAAATAAAAATTAAAGAAGAAGATATTGAAATCAGTATTCCGAAACACGAACATGTAGTTGTAGATGTTGTGCGAAATGGGATCGTAAGTTTTTTCAACGATTCTAAAGGATACGGATTTATTAAGGATATTGAAACACAGGATAGCATTTTTGTCCATATGAACGGACTGGTTGATTCTATCAAAGACAATAACAAAGTAACGTTTGAAGTAGAGATGGGCCCTAAGGGACCGAATGCCGTGAATGTGAAGCTTTCTAAATAAAGAATGCGTTATAAATATCAGAGCTGTTTATTGATAAAATGAACGGCTCTTTTTTTTGCATAAAGCTTAAGGCGGAAAGCGAAACGCTGCGCAAATTCCAAATTACAAAAAACAAAATCCAAACGGATATACATGTCACGCATTATTGGCTGTGGTTCCGCCTTTTCGGTCAAGCACCAAAGAAATATACCTGTTGGCTATATGTAAATTTGAACGGTAAAAATGCCTTTTAGTACTAACTAATTCAGTAAAAAAATCGTTATTATTACATAAATCTGATTGTTATGACAAAAGTAGAGCTCAAAACATCCATCAACAATTTGGTGAATAAACTTGATGATGAAAAAATACTGAGAGCGTATTATACTCTTTTAACCAGTATAATTGACGAAAAAGAAAAGCCGTCCCAAATTGCAGGACAGTCTGCCAAAGGAGAACTTCTTACAAAAAAAAGTATTGTTAAAAGCGTAAAGTCTGCTTCTGCCAGAGTAAAAGCAGGTAAATATGTAAGCCAGGAAGATGTAGAAAAACTATCTCAAAAGTGGTAAAGAAAAAACTTCCTGTAAGATGGGATGTAGAAGCTGTTGAAGACCTTAAAGCCATCCACAAATACATTAAAAAAGATTCTCCCGATCGCGCTGAGAAAGTAAAGAAAGAACTTATCAGACTTGCTGGAAAACTCAGTACTTTTCCCGACAAATACCCAAAAGAACCTATATTAGATCAAGAAAATGGTGATTTCAGATTCGTTGCCAAATGGAACTATAAAATCATCTTCGAGCTTACGAATAAGGAGATAATTATCGCTTTAATTTTTCATACAAGCCAAGATCCTACGAAGATCAAAAAGGATAAATCGCTTTAGATAATAGACATTGTCTCTATCACACAAATTTTTTCTAACGCAGGTTTAAGCGCATCGTCTCCTGTGTCTTTTATTTTGTAGTCTCCGTCACTTGCCGTTGGTGTTTCTGCTCGCACAGATATTTCAACCATGGAGGTTTTAGCAATTATCACCTTTCAATTGTATCTTTGTAATGACTGTCAAACCTCATTCAAGGGGAAGAATAATTTTCGGAACCTTATTTTTTAAATACAGATACATTCTTAACTATGGTTAAGAAAATTTAGCATAATTACTTATTGGTTCAGTTCGGGCCTATTAATGAACTTATCTCCAGCAAAATTCTGATACGGCTTATTCACGGATCATAGGCGGAATATAGGCGGATTATATAAGGCTTTACTTACAAAGAGACAGGGGGGAGATGCTGGGAAGGTATTAAGGAAGGATAGTTTATTAGGCAGATTTAAATAATTTTAAATCTTATTAAAATGAAAAGAGTTGAAATTATTGTAAATTCAGGAATAGATACGGAACTCATCTAGACAAATTTGCATTCGTTAATTAGGTATAAATCGAAGAATATTAATTCGTTGAAATAAATAGTATGGTATATATGTGGAAACTTGATATATTCAGCTCATTTAGTTGATATATAGGTAATCAGCAAAAGATGTCATGTTTTCAGAATCCCTGCTTTTACAGCTAAACAAGATTAATAGTTTAAAATACAAAAAAACAAGTATGAAAGTATTACTGGACATACCCGATAATATGGCAGCATCTTTAATGGCGGTGTTAAAAAGCATACCGCACATTAAAGCCAAAACCATCTCCACTCACAAAGCGGAGGTACTGGAAGGTATCAAGGAAGCTGTTGAAGAGATGAATCTCATTAAAAAAGGCAAATTGAAAGCCCGCAACGCCGAAGATTTATTCAATGAGTTATAAAATAAAAACAATCCCGAGGTTTGAAAAAGACCTCAAGCAATTAGCTAAAAAATACCCTTCGCTTAAAACTGAATACGTTGAACTGGTGCAGAGCCTGAAAGATGTGTGGGCGGAACCGGAGATGGGTGCAAACCAAGGCGAAAAAGAAGCCTAAGATAAATGCTACCTATTGTTGTATGTCGTACTTTGTAGTGAAAACTTTATAACTTTAATAATTACTATCATGAATTGCGATAAGGTTTATACTGAAAAAAATTAAAGTTTTCGTCAAAAATATACTGTGCTTTGCCCTGTTCCAAATCATTAAGTAATTTCTCTTTATTAGGAAGTTTATCAGGCATAATATCACCTATATAAAATCTCATGAGTTTAAATAATGAACTTTTTTCTTGCTCTCCCTTGTAAAGCTCAAGTTTTTTTGGTCGTCTTGCTAAAATTTTATGCTTATTGAATTTAAATTGTGTAAAGAATCTTGGCCTGTACTTTAGATTATCATTTATATAGCGAAGACGCGCAAATAATTCTCTAATTTGTATGGAATTAAGAGAACCTGTAATTTTGTTTAAAAATGTTTCATAAAAACTAATGCAAGCTTGACAATCATTGAGTACAACAAATATTACAATTTTGCCAACTTGTATCATAACTATTTGACTATTTAAGTTGTCTAAATAATCAAATGTTTCACTTTCTTGTTCAACTAAACTTTCAAATAACAATACCGTTCCATATGCATTGTCAGATATTTTAGCACCCGTATGATGATGCCTTAGGAGATTGTGAATACCAAATAGACCTTGCCAACTGAAGTCGTCTCCTATTGTTCCCGAGCCCTTTCTTATATCCCTGTCTTTCAATAAGGCTGCGTCCTTCAAATGAGTTTTAAAAAATATCAACGATGCCCAGTGATATATTTTTAGGTAAAGACTTTTATCACTTTCCAATTCCTTACAAACTTCATCATAATTTTTCTGCAAAAGAGAACTCATTGGATTTTCAAGAATTATTCCTAATTCAGAATTACAATCTTTACAACAAGGTATCAAATATTTATTATTCTTGATCTCAGAATGATTAGGTAGGATCATAAACGAATTCTGATTTCCATAACTTTTTAAAATCCACTTCGGGATTATATGTTCATTGTTAAACTCCTTCGAATTAGGTTCTGCACCACAAATAAAGCAACATTTCCCTTTGACAATCTTATTAATAAAATCGTTAAAAGAAAATAATAAAATTCTTTTATCAATAGAACTGTAAATGGATTTCGTATTGCGATTTTGTAAATACATTATCATGAAGATAATTTATGGTAGAATGGCATACAACGGTTTGTAGCTGCTGTTATCGGCTGCCCTTCTGTCCATTGTCTGTTCTAAAGATCGTTGTATGGCGGAATAGTTATTTAAGTGCATATTTATACGTCTGCTGTTGTCTTGTAACTTAACCAATAAAAATTCTCATTATCAACAAAGTCATCTGCTCCTCGTCTTTCCACTGATTTTAAAAATACGTGAATTACTCTTTCTAGCATCTTGAAAATTTGGTCTTCACTAAAATTGTTTCTTTCACCACGATAAGGTGGTATAAGTCCCAAATTATCTGTCTTTGCCCAAGCCTCACATCCCTCTGAAAAACCTTTTGATGAAATTACAATTCCAAAATATTTTGAAAGGACGCTGTGTTTGTTTAACACTTTAATTACGTCACCCCATTCTTGAATAGCGGATGGTGGCACATTTATGCTAAAGTCCTTGCAGCTAATAAGTAGTTTGACATTATTTGGAAAATCAAGAGTAATTACATCGACTTCCTTTTTAGGATTACCTGTAAAACTTACAATAGTCTTTTCTGTTCTAACAGTGTAATTGTGGTCAATTGAAATTCTGTCCTTGTCTAAAAAGGTTAAACAAGTGTCAAAAGTTTTTCTTTCAAAGTCGTTTTTAAAGTTCATTTAGTAAACTATTATTCCTGTTCCGTTTTCATTTATTCCCGTCAATACGTCCATACCTTCTTTAAGTTGGTCTGCACGAACATATTTAAGTTGTCCATCAGTATCCTTAACGTGAAATAGTGTATCTTCAGAAACATCAACCGCCACTCCATTTCCTAAAGTAACACGAAGAATATTTACTTTTTTCTTCCGGTGGTGTAATGTCGAAATTTTTGCTTTCGTGTTCTCTTTCCTTTCAAGGTTGTAAGAATATACATAAAAGTCTAAATCAGATATGTCAATTGAGATAGCAATATCATCGTCAATTAAAACTCTGTCTTTGTTACTTTTTAATTTGTTAACAAGGTCGCTTATTTTATGAATGTTTCCGTCCTTGTCATAAATTGTTACGCTGTATTCTGGAACTGCCATTGTCTGCGTTTTCTGTTTATTAATGTAAGTTACTTTCTAGTCTAAACTGTCGTTATAAGGTTGCCCCTAATTAGTTGATTTATGAACCTTGGTGCATGTATATTTCATTTGCTACCTATTATATCCGAATTATTAAACGGTTATAATAGGTTTAATATCCCTTTATCCCCAGCAACTCAAAGAAACGCTCTTCCTCCAACTCTTTCACTTCACCCGGTTGCATTCCTGTTAAAGTAATTTTTTCAATAGAAGTCCGAATTAAGCGCAGGCATCGATGATTAACAGCCAATACCATTTTACGCACCTGATGAAATTTACCTTCCGTGAGTGTAATTAGTAACCAGGTATGCGGGAACTGTTCTCTTGGGTCACTTGCGTATTCATACAGCTGAGTAGGGTTGGGGACAATCTCGATGCCGCATGGTGCCGATACATAATCTTCTCCACCTTTTATGCGTATGGTGACACCCGATCGTAATGCTTCCAGTGTTTCTGCACTGACGATATTTTTTACAAGAACTAGGTAGCTTCGCTCGTGTTTCTTTTCACTTTGGAACAATAACCTTGTGACTTTTTTATTCGTTGTTAAAATTAACAAACCCTCGGAGTCATTATCCAGGCGGCCAACAGCGTGAGTACCTTCCGGGAATTCAAAATTCAAGTCACCTAACAGACGTACATCATGTGTACTGATGAACTGCGATACCATATCAAAAGGTTTATTGATAATAAAATACCGGTTCATCTCTACTAGTGTAATTTAATTATAAATTGACGGGTATAGTTTCAAACTCAATCAAGCCGTCGGACCGCCGGAAAAAGCGGTCTGACGGCAGGTGCTATGACTCGATTACGCACAAGGGGGCAGACGGCTTTCAGTTCGTCCTACCGCTTACTGATCAAAGAACAAATGATAGGTTATTTTAAAATTTAAATAACACTAGCTATGATTATTTCTTCTTACGCTCTTTCCATAATTGCTGGAAAGATTTGGGTGCAATATGCAGATCATCCCGACGCTTGCTCCAGGAGTTTTTAAAGATGGTACTAACCATAAAGTTTTTCAGCCCAGCCCCCGGGAGATTTAAAAGTGTTCTGTTTTTCATGGCTCTTACCCATAGCTTAAAACCGAATGTTTCAGCCTTGGTTGTAAGTCCTTCTTTAACGCTCTGATTTCTGTTCAGCAATAATAAATTGTGTATATCAATCTTCACCGGACAAACACTGGTACAGGCACCGCATAAAGAACTCGCATAACTTAAATGTTTGAATTTCTCCATGCCTTCCAGATGTGGTGTAATAACGGATCCAATCGGTCCACTGTAGGTACTGGCGTAGGTATGACCTCCGATATTACGATATACCGGACAAATATTCAGGCAGGCACCGCAACGTATGCAGTTCAAGGCCTGTCGCTTTTCCGGATCATTCATTAAATTGGTTCTTCCATTATCCAGCAGCACAACATACATTTCTTCTGGGCCATCGCTTTCGCCTTGTTTGGCTGGTCCGGTGAAAATGGTATTATATACCGTAACCTGTTGGCCTGTTCCGCTTTGTGCCAGCATTGGCCAGAACAATCCAAGATCGGTCATAGCAGGTATTAATTTTTCAATACCTACAATGGCAATATGTGTTTTGGGGAAGGTCGTTGATAGTCTTGCATTACCTTCGTTTTCTGTTACGGCAATGCCTCCGATATCAGCAATCAGAAAGTTAGCGCCGGAAATTCCGACTTCTGCTTCCAGGTATTTCTCTCTTAAAATTCGTCTGGCTGTTAATGTTAATTCCTGCGCATCTTCTGTATAAGGGATACCCAGCTTTTCTTCAAACAAAACGGATATATCGTGCCGCGACATGTGCATCGCAGGTGTTACAATATGATAGGGTTTTTGTCCGGCCAACTGAACGATGTATTCACCCAAATCTGTTTCGATCGATTCAATTTCATTTTTATGAAGATATTCATTCAGATGAATCTCCTCAGAGGTCATGGTTTTGGACTTAACAATACTTTTGGTTTTCTTTTCCAGAAGTATTTTGTGAATTTCTTTTAGCGCCTCTTCTCCGTCCTGTGCCCAGATTACCTTACCACCGTTCTTTGTGAAATTCGATTCGAATTCCATCAGGTATTTATCCAGGTTTTCTATTACCTGTGTTTTGAGATACGAAGCTCGTTGTCTACCCAATTCGTGATTGTCAAATTGAGTAAATCCCTTTGCTACAGCATCATTGTATCTTCCAATATTGAAATTTATTTTTCTGCGATGTTCGGGATCGAATGTTTTCGAATCCGCATCCTTTAAGAAGGTTTCTGAATGTTCCATATATTACTCTTTAACATCAACCTCCAGGCGGTGATCCAGATTGGCAATCTGCCATGCCGTTAGAAATACCAGTTGCGTGATTTTAGCCATTTTATCAAAGCGGATTTTATCAACCGTATCCGTTGGCTTATGATAGTCTTCGTGTACACCTGAGAAATAGAAAATGACAGGTATGTTGTTCTTTGCAAAATTATAATGATCAGAACGATAATAAAAACGATTCGGATCATCAAAGGAATTGAAAGTATAGTCCAATTCAATTTTTGGATACGTAGCATTTACCTGTTCGCTGATCGTATGTAATTCAGAAGAAAGACGGTTGCTGCCGATGATGTATACATATTCTTCTTTGTTTGCATGCGCTTCATCTAGTCTCCCGATCATATCAATATTCAAATCCACAACCGTATTTTTTAATGGAAACACCGGTTTGTCTGTATAATATTCGGAACCCATCAATCCACGCTCTTCGCCGGTTACAGGCATAAATAAAATAGTTCTGGCTGGTCCAAAGCCTTCTTTTTTTGCGATTGAAAAAGCTTGGGCTATTTCAATCAAGGCAACCGTGCCGGAACCATCATCATCCGCACCATAATGTATTTTACCACCTTCAATACCCAGGTGATCGTAATGAGCAGATAATACGATAATTTCTTCCGGATATTTATTTCCTTCAATAATACCCAGTACATTTTCTGTATTTACCTTTCGCTCTGTAACGCCTGCTTTTGCCGTAACTTTAGCCGATTTGAATTTAGGGTTCTCTATTCCTAAAGCAATATTCTTTTTGTACGTATTGATAGCATCTTTTGTCGTATGAAGCATTTCAGCCGCCATGCTTAAGGGAATGAAAAAAGCGCTGGCTTTCTTTTTATGAGTGAAGGCCATGCTTGGGGCATTCAAATGTCCTTTTAACGCAGCCAATCTTTTTTCAAAATCCTGGTCCGCATTACCAACAATAACAAACACGGCTTTAGCACCTTTTTTATAGGCTAAATCTGCTTTTGCTCTCCAATCGTTTGCCCAGTTGGATGATTGCTTTGTTCCAGAAACCAGCGATATACTATCTTTAAAAGGTTCGCCTGTGAAGATGATAACACCTTTATCTTTTACATTTAATTTCTCATAATCGTTGTATCGCTTTGATTCGATGCCATAACCAGCACATACGATCTGAAGCTTTGTCTCTTCGGGTAATTGCACGTCTCCATAGGCATAAAAATCCTGCAGGAAGACTTTCTTTTTTCCGTCAATGGTAACAAATACATCCTGCCAACTTTTTTCAACAAGAGAGAATGTCTGAAAATAGCTTTTGCCATCAGCTGTTGGAACAGCAGGAGAGAGCCCGAATTCTTTGAATTTGGAAGCTAGATAAAGGGCTGCTTTTTTCTGCCCAGCCTCACCAGTAGCTCGTCCTTCCATACTATCAGAGGCAATAATGTGCAAATAGTCAGAAAGGTCTTTCGCTGTAATGGAGGTTAGTGCATCCTGCTTAGCTGTGTTATTGACAGGTGGCAATTGCGAATGGGGTGCCTGTTGCGCAAAGAGAAGAGAATTACTGAAGAAAATTACACTCAGCAGTAATGAATATTTTTTGAAATAAACAGTCATGAGGGTAAAGCTACTAAATTTTGAGATAATATTATTTATCCACAGGCACAAGTCTGAATCATTCATAGCCCCCACTTTTTTCGTAAATTTGAACCTGTAATTATTCTGCCTCAGGAATTGTTACTATGTTATATTATCCCGCAGTTCCTATGAAAATTGATTTAACCCTTAGAGGGGCCTTCCAGGAAAGACATATCGGCACATCTGCTTCAGAAAGAGCGATTATGTTATCAAAAATCGGAGTACAGTCATTAGATCAGCTGATTGATGAAACGGTACCTTCCAACATTCGTTTGCTGAAACCATTGCAATTGCCGAAAGCTCAGAGTGAAGAAGAATTTCTCCTGGAATTTAAAAAGTTAGTTTCTCAGAATCAGATTTTTAAGTCTTATTTAGGACTAGGGTATTATAACACCATTACACCAACAGTTATACTGCGGAATATATTAGAGAATCCGGGTTGGTATACGGCTTATACCCCTTACCAGGCAGAAATAGCTCAAGGGAGATTGGAAGCGCTGATTAACTATCAAACGATGGTTTGTGATCTTACCGGAATGGAGATTGCCAATGCTTCCTTATTGGACGAAGCCACAGCTGCCGCCGAGGCCATGACCTTGATACATAGTCTTCGCAAAGCAGGAAAGAAAAATGCAAACGTGTTTGTTGTTTCTCCTTTCTGTTTTCCTCAGACAATTGACTTACTTAAAACCCGTTCAGCCCCACTGGGCATTACGCTTAAAATAACTGATCCAAATACTGTTGATTATACTGACGCGTCCATTTTCGGGGTATTGGTTCAATCGCCGGATTGTGACGGACAGGTAAACGAGTATACCAGTTTGATTGCGAAGGCCCATGCCGGTGAGGTATTGGTTGCTTTTGCCAGTGATTTATTGAGCCTTACATTGGTTAAGTCTCCGGGTGAAATGGGCGCTGATGTTGTATTGGGTTCTTCTCAACGCTTTGGAGTTCCGATGGGCTTTGGTGGTCCGCATGCGGCATTCTTTGCTACGAAGGAGGAATACAAAAGACAGATTCCGGGTAGAATTATTGGTGTATCGGTAGATGCCGAAGGCAAGAAAGCTTACCGGATGTCTTTACAGACTAGAGAACAACACATACGCAGAGAAAAAGCAACATCCAATATTTGTACAGCGCAGGTGTTATTATCCGTCATTGCGGCATCGTATGCAGTATACCATGGTCCGGAAGGATTGAAAACAATTGCATCCCGTGTGCATGGTTTTGCTACCGCCTTAGCAGATTTGTTAAAGGAATTAGGATACGAACAATTAAATACGAACTATTTTGATACACTGTGTATCAATGTTCATACAAAAGGTGCCGCTATTAAAGCAGCAGCCGAAAAGCGTCATATTAATTTACGGTATGAGGGCGAAGAAGTTATTATTGCTTTAGATGAATCGGTTACTGTTCAGGATTTAAAAGCCTTAGTGGAAGTATTTGCTGAAGTAGCCGGTAAAAATGTTGCAGCAGAGAATATCAATAAGCATTTGCATATTGAAGTATCCTTGTCTGCTGAGTTGAAACGTACATCTGAGTATCTGACACATCCGGTTTTCAATACACACCATTCTGAACATGAGATGCTGCGTTATTTGAAATACCTGGAAAATAAAGATCTTTCCTTGGTTCACTCTATGATTTCATTGGGCTCCTGCACTATGAAATTAAATGCAACCACTGAAATGATTCCTGTTACATGGCCTGAAATCGGGCAATTGCATCCTTTCGTTCCATCGGAACAGGTAAAAGGCTATCACCATTTATTTGAACATCTGGAAGCTTGGTTATCGGAAATAACAGGCTTTGCCGGAATATCTGTGCAGCCAAATTCAGGAGCGCAGGGAGAATATGCAGGCTTGCTGGTTATTCGTGCGTATCATGAAAGCCGTGGTGATCATCACCGCAATATTGCACTGATTCCTACTTCCGCACACGGTACAAACCCTGCCAGTGCCGTTATGGCCGCTATGCAGGTAGTACTGGTAAAATGCGATGAGGCGGGTAATATTGATGTCACTGATCTGAAAGAAAAGGCGGCAGCAAACAGCAAAAATTTATCCTGTCTGATGGTAACCTATCCGTCCACACACGGGGTTTTTGAAGAAAGTATTATTGAAATATGTGAGGTTATACATAGTCACGGCGGACAAGTTTACATGGATGGTGCCAATATGAATGCACAGGTTGGATTGACCTCTCCTGCACGCATTGGGGCTGATGTGTGTCATCTGAACCTGCACAAAACATTCTGCATCCCGCACGGTGGCGGTGGTCCGGGTGTTGGTCCGATTGGTGTTGCAGGTCATTTGAAAGAATTCCTTCCGGGGCATGCTGTTGTAAAAACCGGCGGTTCAAAAGCCATTCATGCTGTTTCTGCGGCACCATGGGGAAGCGCGAGTATTCTTCCTATTTCATACGCATACATTGCGATGATGGGTGGAGAAGGCTTAACCAATGCTACAAAGAATGCCATTCTGAATGCCAATTATATAAAAGCCCGTTTGGAAAAATTCTATCCGATTTTATATACGGGTACAAACGGACATTGTGCCCATGAATTCATTCTGGATTGCAGAGCTTTTAAGCATACGGTTGGTATTGAGGTGGAGGATATTGCAAAACGTTTGATGGACTATGGTTTCCATGCTCCAACAGTTTCTTTTCCGGTAGCAGGTACTCTGATGATTGAACCTACGGAAAGTGAGTCCCTGGAAGAATTAGATCGTTTCTGTGATGCCATGATTTCGATCCGTAAAGAAATAGAAGAAGTTGAAAATGGATCGGCGGATAAAACGGATAATGTATTGAAGCATGCACCGCATACGGCAAGTATAATTACAGCAGATGTATGGACATTTCCTTATTCCAGACAAAAAGCAGCCTATCCGCTTCCGTATTTAAAATCAAATAAATTCTGGCCAAGTGTAAGTCGTATTGATAATGCATACGGAGACAGACATTTGTTTTGCAGCTGTATTCCTACAGAAGAATATGTAAGTAAGGAAAATGATGTATTGGTATAAATAAATATGTTTTTATTTTTTCAAAAAAGTCCTCTTTCAAAAGAGGACTTTTTTGTTTAGATATTGATTCAATTATTGAAATAGAAGGTATGAAATAGTATGTATTGAGGATTCTTTGAAATTATTTAAAGATTTTTTATCTCTTTGGTTACCAATTAATATATGTTCATATACATAAAATGTGGTTAAATAAGCATGTATGTTTGTGTTGGCTTATTAATCTGATTCTAATCTGAGGCAAAATTTGATATATTTTGAATTAAGATTTGAATTATTCCATTATCCTTAGGTTAAATTACTCATTATTAGTTCGAAAAAAGAGAACAAAATTGTATAATTACAATTGGGTTTTTTAAGTCTTTTTGAAAATCGATGAAATATTATTTTAGAAAATATCTTAATAAGTTACTCGATGTAGAATCCGGGGAGTTAAAACCCGTATTGCTATTACTGTCATTTTCATTTTTTCTCGGTATTTGTGTTGTAACGTATGACATTGGTTCCAGTACGATGTTTCTGGAAGTATATGATCAGAAACGTATCTCCGAAGCCTTTCTCATCTCAGGTTTGTTGGGTGTTTTCTCTACTATTATTTTTGCCTATTTTCAGAGACGTATTCCTTTTTCTGTGCTGGCACGGATAACATTAATACTGGTTTTAATTATTATTTCAACGTTCAGTATTCTGCTGCAATATTATCCGGAATACGATATTCTCAGATATATTGTCTTTGTAAGCCTGGGTAGTATTAATGCGGTAACGCTTTTATGCTTTTATGGAATTATCGGACGAGCTTTTAATATTCGAAATGAAAAACGTTTGACAGGTACTGTTGATCAGGGGCAGATGTTTGCTACAGTAATTGCATTCTTCGTGGTATTCCTTATTCCGCAGTCCGTTCCAATCGTTGATTATTTCTTTTTCAGTGTGATCTGCATGATCATTTCTTTTGTACTGTATTCTGTTTTTATTCAGAAATTTTCTACGGAAAAACTTATTAAAATTAATAAAGAAGAAGAGCTTGCTGCTTCACCGGATTTTAAACAATTAATCAATAATAAATATATACGACTGCTTGCCCAATTATCTCTTGCATCGGTTGTCATACTTCAGTTTATGGAGTTCTCCTTTTTCTCGGCGGGTATCGAAGCATATAAAGAAGTAGGAGTAGATGGTAAGCTATATATAGATGATATTGATTTGGCCCACTTTCTTTCGGGTTATGGTACGGTGCTTACCTTATTCAACATGTTGTTTCAGTTGATTGGTGCAGATCGTATTATTGAAACAATAGGGGTAAAATTATCCTTACTAATCATGCCATTTATTTTAGGAGTGTTCTCTTTGTTAACGGCTCTTGTGGGTGGGGTATTTGGAGATACGAAGTATGATGATCTATTTAATGTAAACGATACATTTATTCTATTCTTTATTTTTGTTTGTCTCAGTAAAATATTCCTTCAAACCTGTATTGAATCTTTTGAAGAACCCATCTATAAGAATTTCTTTTTGCCTATTAATTCCAAAATACGGCATGATGTACAAACAAAAGTAGAAGGTGTTTTCCGTCAGTTTTCTGTAGTCGTTGCGGCTTCTTTTCTAATTATTTTTGGTGTCCTTTCCTTTAAGCTTATTTACTTCAGTCTTGTTCTGTTACTCGTTATCGGTGCCTACGGATATATCGTATTGAAATTGTATAACGAATACCGTACAACCTTGCAGGATACATTATCAACGCATAGAGGCTCTGATGAAGATACCGATGATGCTACGCATGATAAATCTGTTAAAGCTATTCTTCTGCAGCAATTAGATACGGAAAGTGAAATACGTATTGTCAACACTTTAAAAATGGCGGAGCGACTCGATCCGGCGTTTTTGGAAAAAATGATTTATCAGTATACGAATCATTCCTCTGAAAAAGTCAGACGTTACGTTTTTAATAAAATTGAAGAGATCAAATTATTATCATCTTCAGAGAGCATCCGGAAAGTTCTGGACAAGCAGGAAACAACGATTGAAACAAAGCGACTGGCAGAACATGCACTGGCAAGTTTGAATGAAGTTGAAAAAATGGTTTCGGCTCCGGATCAGATTCTTAAATTATCTCGTTCTAAAAATCCCATTGATAAAGAACTTGCAGTAAAGTTGATACGGAATCATTTTAATGAAGAGATGGCTCGTCAGTTATTTGATCTGATGCGGGAATCAAATCCTAAGGTGCGTAAATCAGCATTACTTACGGCAGGTACCATTCAATTGACTCAGTACTGGATGCTTTTGATTGATAATTTAGCCTTGCCAAGCTTTTCAAATGCCGCTTCATCTGGTATTCAATACATAGGAGAAAAAATTATTCCTACACTGGATCTGGCCTTTCATAAAACGGGTCAGAATCTTCAAACAAAAATTCGCATTATTCAGGTTTATTCTAAAATCGGTGGTGCGAAAGCAACAGAAGCTTTATGGAATAAAATAAATTACCCGGATAGAAAGGTTGTTTCTGAAGCATTGCTGGCTCTACGGAACTTAGGATATATTGCAACAGACGATAGAGCCAGTAAGATAAAGCAATTGCTGATCGAGGAAATGGCGCTTTCTACCTGGAAGATTGCAGCCTTGGTTGAGATTAATGAAAATATAAATCCTACACCTTTACGGGATGCCATCCTGGAAGAAATTGATTTGAATGATGAGAATATTTTCATGCTCTTATCACTTATTTATCAGCAAGCATCTGTGAAATTGGTTGAAGAAAATATTAAGAGCCGAACCGTTGAAGGTGTTTTGTATGCCATAGAATTATTAGATGTCTTTATTGACGATGAATTAAAACCAATGCTGGTTCCGATGCTGGATCAGATCTCAATAGCGGATAAACTAGAGCGTTTACAAGTTCATTTCCCTCGTGAGACGTATGATTCCAAAGCAATTTTATTTCATTTAATAAACAAAGATTATAATGAAATAAACCGCTGGACAAAAGCCTGTGCGATTTATAAATTATCTGCACTGAAATTAAGTTCGGTTGATGATACCTTAATTGCTAATATGTTTAATCCGGATCGATTAATCCGTGAGATGACGGCTCAGGCTATATATTCCATATCTCCTTCGACATACCATGCATTGACGCTTCGGATATCTGAAAAGCATAAGAAGGAATTGGATGCCCTGATATTGTCAGAAAAAGGAAAAACATCGAAGATAAGTATGTTCGATAAAATTTTATTTCTGAAATCCATTCCAGTGTTTTCAAATATATCCGGCTTGTTATTGGCTACCATGGCAGATCATATTGAGGTGGTTCAATATAAATTTGGTGAAGTATTGTATCAGGATAGCTTTAATGGTTCTCAGCCGGTTTCAATTGTTTATAAAGGAAAGATTCGTCTTACAGATTCCAATGGAGTAACGGATGGCGAGTATGGCGAAAAATATATACTTGGTGATGAATTGATCCTGGATGCTGATCAGACAAATCTGACGGTAACAGCAGCGGATGATACAATTATTTTAAGAATAGATAAAGACCGTTTCTTTGATATTGTTTCAAGTTATTATGTAATGTCCCGGGCAGTTATTCCGGCATTGAATGATGAACTGGAAGAAGCGTATAATAAAACATTAGTGATAAGTAAATAAACAGCAAAGGAAGAGATGGCTTTTGAATACGACATATTTTTAAGTTACACAGAAAAGGATAACACAACGATTCTTGGGGATGAATCGGGTTGGGTAGATAACTTTAAGAAGTTTCTGGATACCCTGATTTCCCAGCTATTGCACCATCATCCTAAAATTATTACCAGTCAGGATGTAAAAGATCAATCGTTCAATCCGTTTGAAAAAGCTTGTGTTGTTATTTATCTGGTATCGCCTGAGTATATAGGTTCCGGAGAATTTATTAAGGAAGCGGAATACTTAAGACGATTAATGAACAATCCACAGGATATGCGGATTGACGGGAAACTTCGAATGTTTAAAGCTTCTAAATCGTTTGTTGAAGCCGATAAGTACCATCCTTTGCTTCGTGAATTAATCAGTTATGATTTATTCATGTATGATCCGTTTACAGGGATGATGAAGGAATTTTCCGCCTTCTTTGGACAGGATGCAGAGAAAACATACTGGATGCGATTGGTGGATTTGGCTTACGATATTTATAAGGTTATTTATTATAATCAATCCTTGGCACATAGCCCGGATTCAAAGCGCAAGTCATCGGAGAGTATGCCGGATGAGTGTATCTACCTGGCAGATACCGGAAATGATCTCCTTATTCAGAAAAATATTATTCGAAGAGAACTTGAACGTCACGGTTACCGGGTATTACCGGAACAATTGATATCAGCGGATTCTTCGGATACGCAAGAACGAATTAAAGCAGATCTTGCTAAATGCCGGCTTTCAATTCACCTGATTGGAGAATCTTATACAGAAGAAAGTATGAGTGATCGGGAAGAAGTACGATTAATGAAACTGGAGAATCAGGTTGCCATTGAATATAGCAATACTAAAAAAAGTGGTGCGCCTTTTCGTCGCTTGATCTGGATTCCGCAGGATATAAACTTTGCGGATGATAAACAGCAGATACTGATGGATACATTCATCAGTGATACAGAGTCGATGACAGGAGCTGAAGTGCTGAAAATTCCGATTGAAGAATTCAAATCATTGATCAAAAGAGAACTTGCTACCATTAAAGATGATAAAGGACATACCTATTTCATTCCGGATGCAGATCTATCTTCTGATAATGGAAGAAATATTTATGTCATTGTTGATTCCATTGATATTGAAAAATGTCAACCAATCGTCAGCTATCTGAAGAAAAACGGGTACGATGTCTTGCTGCCGATGTTTGAAGGTGATATTATGGAAGTACGTTCGAAACACCGGGCCAATCTGAATGCCTGCGATTCCTGTATTATATTCAGTGATCAGGTATCGGAGCAATGGATTAAGAGTAAAGTGCTGGACATATTAAAAGCTCCTGGTTTTGGAAGGAAGAAGAATATGAACGGTAAAGCCATTTATATTACGAATGATAAACCTATAGATCAGGAATATTATGAACGTTATCATTTTTCAGTCATACGCAATACATCCGGAAGATTTGAGGAAAATATGATGCATCCATTTCTAAAAACGTTAACAGTATAAGAGTATGAGTGAATATATACATCTTATCGATCAGGAAAATATAGGCCTATCCCGGGCTAAGCAGAATCCGTTTCCGGGTTTACGTTCGTTCCATGTAGATGAAAGTCATTTGTTCTTTGGGAGAGAGGGGCAGAGTGATGAAGTGCTGGATAAATTATCCAAAAATAAATTCGTAGGTATTATCGGTGCATCGGGAAGTGGTAAGTCTTCCTTTATGTTTTGCGGGGTTATACCGATTTTGTATGGTGGTTTCTTATCGCATATCGGACCTAACTGGCACGTTATTACAACAAGACCCGGTGGCAGTCCGATTGATAATCTTTCCGAAGCATTATTACAGAAAGATGGGGACTATCTGGTAGCAGATAGGGAAGACAAACTGCTGAAGAAAACCATTACCTCTACCTTATTAAAAAGTTCTTCCCTTGGATTGATTGAAGCCATTCGCCAGCTAAACCTGGATAATGGACATAATGTGCTGATTGTAGCCGATCAGTTCGAAGAATTGTTCCGTTTTAAAAGAAGCGAAGATAATAATACTGCAAATGAATCCTTAGCCTACATCAACCTATTGATGGAAGCAGTGAAAGATCTGGATGCTCCGATATATGTGGTAATAACAATGCGTTCCGATTTTATCGGCGATTGTGCCCAGTTTCCTGAATTGACAAAATACATTAATGAAAGTCATTATCTGATTCCTCAGATGGTTCGGGAACAGAAACGTCTGGCCATCGAAGGCCCTGTAGCCGTAGGCGGTGCAGATATTTCCTCCAGATTGGTTCAGCAATTATTAAATGATCTTGGCGATAATCCGGATCAGCTTCCGATCATACAACATGCTTTGATGCGGACCTGGACCTTCTGGGCCGAAAATCATGAGCCTGGTGAAATCCTTGATCTACGCCATTATGAAGCTATCGGTTCTATGTCGGGTGCCTTATCCCAACATGCGGATGAAGCCTATGATGAGCTTACTGAAAAACAGAAGTTCTATTGCGAAATTCTATTTAAGACATTAACGGAAAAAGGTTCGGATTCAGCTGGTATTCGTCGTCCGACAAAGCTTGCAACGATTGCAGCTGTTGCCGGAGCAACCGAAGATGAAATAGCCGATATTATTGATCACTTCCGTGCAGAAGGACGTTCCTTATTGATGCCGCCTGCCAGCATTTCTCTGAAGTCGGATACCATCATTGATATTTCCCATGAAAGTTTAATGCGTATCTGGACCCGTTTGAAAAAATGGGTGGAAGAAGAAGGTGAGTCCGTACAGATGTATGTACGCTTATCTGAGGCAGCAGCCAGTTATCAGATCGGTAAAGCTGGTTTGTGGAGACCACCGGATTTGCAATTGGCTTTAAACTGGAGAGAAAAAAACAAACCGACACTGGTTTGGGCGCAGCGCTATGACAATGCCTTTGAACGTGCCATGGTATTCCTGAATACCAGTAATGAAGCACACGAAGAAGAACAACGTCTAAAAGAGTTATTGCAGAAACAAGCCCTGAAGCGTGCCCGTATGGTGGCACTGGTATTGGGCTGTGCGGTAATTATATCATTAGGATTCCTGGTTTTCTCTATTGTTCAAACGATCGAAGCCGAGAAACAACGAAAAGAAGCTGAGATACAAAAAGGTGAGGCTTTGAAACAGCAGCAGATTGCTGAAAAGCAAAAAGGAATTGCCGAGGATCAGACAGTAGAAGCCCAGAAGCAAAAGGATCTTGCTGTATTAGCAGCAGAGGAAGCAAAGAAACAGCAGGGTATTGCCGAACTCAATGCCAATGAAGCCTTGAGACAGAAAGGTATTGCGGTTCAATTTGCAAAAGAAGCTCAGAAGCAACAGAAAATAGCGGAGATGCAGCGGGAGCTTGCCATCAGTAATGAGAAACAAGCCAATATACAGCGAGACCGTGCTGATCAGCAACGAGACAGAGCCGATAAACTACGTTTGTTATCCATTGCGCAATCCATGGCTGTTAAATCTGTTCAGATGGATGAGGATACGATGCGTAAAGGATTGTTGGCTATGCAGGCATATAAATTCTATAATGAAAACGGCGGTAATCCGAATCAGCATGAAATTTACGATGGTTTGTATTATGCCTTAAAGGAGTTAAAAGTAAAGGACTATAATGCTTTGCGTGGTCATAAAGATGCCGTTCGTTCTATTGTTTACAGTGCAGACGGCAAGTCTATGTATACGGCAGGGAGTGATGGCAAGATTCTGAGATGGGATATGGTATCCAAAAGTGCTGTGCCGACACAATTATTTGCGAGCAAGTATGCCATGGCCGGTCTATCTGTTAGTACAGATAATAAGTATCTGTCAGCTGGCGGGGCTTCCCCAAATATTCGTTTGTTTGATCTGACGAAAACAGAAAATGCTGCCCAAGTTTTAAGGGGACATAAAAAGAATGTACTCTTTACAGCCTTCACACCGGATAATCAAAGTCTGATCAGTGTCGGAGCGGATAGTTTAATTATGCGCTGGAACCTGGCTTCAGGAAAAGGTGATACCGTATTTAATAATGTCGGAAGCGTAAAAGCGATTGCCATGAACCCATCCGGCAGATCTATCGCGATATCGAATGATAAAGGGGAAGTAACCATATTGTCTTTAACAAATGAATTTCAACCCTATGTGCTTGAAAAGAACGCAAGCGTGGTATATAGTCTTGCCTATAGTCACGATGGAGAATTTCTGGCGATTGGTAATATTACAGGTACCGTACGTATTATTGATGTTACGAACAAACGTTTGGTTGTTTCATTACCCGGACATAAAGCCCGCGTAAATGAATTATTATACAGCAAGGACGATAAGAAACTGGCAACAGCCAGCTTTGATGGAACGGTGCGTGTTTGGGATCTGACAGAATTGAATGAACAACCTTTGATTCTCAAAGATCATAGCAATTGGGTTTGGTCGCTGGCATTTAGTCCGGAAGGTGATAAACTGATTGCTGGTTGTGGTGACAATTTGATCCGTATCTGGCCTACAAGCAGCCAGGTTATGTCGGATCAGATGTGTTCTTTATTAAAACGCAATATGACTGGTGCCGAATGGAAACGCTATGTGGCTAAAGATGGAGTACCGTATGTGCAAACGTGCCCGGATTTGCCTAGCCAGGAAAGTAATATGAATAGCATATATTAAGAAATTCCAAATGACAAAAAACAAATTCCAAACGGATAGATGGTTCGTTGGAAAGCTTAAGGCTTAATGCCTAAAGCTTAAAGCAAGAAATGATCGAGCCGTCGGACCGCTGGAAAAAGCGGTCTGACGGCTAGTGATAGCTAGATATAATGAAGCGTTAACAATCTGTTTGATAGTTATTACAAGGAACAAACGATTGCGTTACGCCCAAGCGGTCAAATGGCTTTTTCCAGCCGTCCGACTGCTGCGAAGGTTAGAACTCTCGCATCCGGCGCCAGTCTTTAGCGAAAGCGACTGGTGTCTATCATTCCGTAGTCTTTGACTACCAAAAAACATAGAACGCAGGTATAAGATACTACGTCAATACATAATTAATACAACAATATTCAGTAAGTAGAGAATACAACAGATGAAATATTTATTCATTCGATGCGTTACGTTTTTATTTCTCACACTTTTTGTTTTAAGTAGTAGTGAAGTAAATGCACAGAAGAAAGCGGATTCAACCATTGCGAACCGCTGTGTGGAGATGCTTCGGGAAGCAGAGAAGACCTATGAGGCAGGTCGCATACAGGATATAGAAGCAATGCTGCTTTCTTGTATTGATAATGGCTTCAGTAAATTTGAAAAGATACAGGCGTATCGTTTGATTATTCTTTCAAAATTATTTAATGATGAAGATGAGAAGGCAGAAAGCTATTTCCTGAAATTATTGAAGCTTGATCCGGAGTATGCGGTAAATCCGGTGACCGATCCATCTGAATTTATTAATTTATATAATTCATACCGAACCAATCCGGTTTTTGCTATTGGTCTAAAAGCTGGTATGAATTATTCCGATCCTAACGCATCCGTACCTTTCGGGGTTTATGATACAGGCGGTAACACCGGAAAATACAAAGGGTATCTGAATTTTCAGTTTGGTGTTAATTTTGACTATTATATCAATAAGAAGTTCAGCATCGGGGCAGATTTGTTATTTTCTTTAAAGAAATACGAATACTCGAATATACTGCTGGGTTATTCCCAATTGACCTTTACAGAAAATCAAACCTGGCTGGATTTACCTATTGTATTGAAATATACCATGGGTAAAAAGAACCTGCGGTATTATGTACAAGGGGGAGGAGCGGCAGGATTGATCCTGGGTTCAAACAGTACTGTTATACGTAAGGATGTTACTACACAATCAAATGAAGCTGTTGGACCGAATATCAATACATTGAACATTCGCAATACCTTTAATTATGCTTTAGTAGTGGGCGGCGGTTTACGGTATAAAGCAGGCTATGGATATATTGTGTTGGATGTGAAATATATGTATGGCTTGAGTAACCTGTCAAACGTTCATCATAAATACAGTAATTCCGATCTGGTATATAAGTATGGATATATCGATAATAATTTCACCCTTAATTCCCTGATGTTTTCTGTAGGATATTATAAGTCGTTCTACAAGCCAAAAAAAATCATTACTCATGAAAATTAATTATTATTCATATATTCTTGTAGTCCTTGCAGGTTTTTTTGTCCTTGGCAGTTGCCGTAAGGAAAAAATTCAACCCGACCAGGCGAATACGTTTATCAAGTACTATGGTGGGAATGCAACCAATACAGCCGGTAGTGTAGATCAGACATCCGATGGCGGATATATACTGATCGGAACATCCAATGCCAATGGAAACGATAAAGATATTGTCGTTACTAAAACCGATAAATATGGAAATACCCTGTGGACTAAGATTATTGGCGGACCGGGAGATGATATCGGAAACTTTATACATGTAACGGCTGACGGAGGTTATATCATTGCTGCCTCCAGAGCTGAACCAAATTCAACTACGTTTACGGATGCTGATCTTATAAAAATGAGCAGTGATGGTACCATTCAGTTTGACAGCACTTATGGTTATTCAGGTAAAAATGAAACAGCCGTTCGGGTTATAAGCACAATCGATGGAGGATATATTTCAATTGGCAGTACAGATTCAATTAAAAAAACTCTCCTAAATCCCATTTCACAAATTTTTTTGGTTAAAACAATAACTACTGGACAGCGCTCTTGGACAACAAAATTTGGTAACGGTAATGAATCGGCAAATAAAGGTACATCTGTGCTTCAGGTAAATGATTCCACCTACCTAACAAGTGCATCAACAATTTCCAATTCTGATGTAGAAGATATACTTATTACACAAGGTAGATATCAGACTAACGGTAAAAATTATCAATCTAATTCAAACTGGTATAAGACATCTTTCCCCGGAAATACTTCTTTAAATACAGAACTTAGTAGTGTCATAAATGCTACAGATATTATTATTAATCCTATAGGAAATTATTATGTGCTTGGGAATACAAAAACAGATGTATATCTATTGAATATCACTTCCCAGACATTTACAAGTTTCGGTACATCCGCTATAGATAGTGCCACAGCATTTACACAGACAAGTGATGGAGGATTTATTATTACAGGTACAACGTATAATACAACGAATCAGAGTTTAGATATACTTGTAATAAAAACAGATGTCAGCGGAAATGTAAGCTGGATTAAAAATTATGGCGGTACTGGAAATGATTATGGATCTTATGTGAAACAAACCAGTGATGGTGGTTATATCGTTTCCGGTACGGTTCAATTTGGCGGCAATGAAACAGGTTCCAATCCTGTGATGGCTTTATTTAAATTGAATAGTAATGGAGATTTAGAATAATATTAAAAATATTCCTACATACATTTATTATGAAACTAATGATACTCATTCAGAAAAACAGATTCGCTTGGAATGCACTGTTGATTGTTGGATTAATGTTTTCCTTTACCTCCTATACAGCTTTTTCTTCTGTTCAATCGATACAATATCCTTCTAATATAAATGTGTGTGCTGGCGGAGGGTATACAACACTGCCGAATTTTACCGTATACGAGCAGAATGCTAATGATTTCGGTTCTCCTTCGTCGGTACAGACGTATTCGATAACTTTGCAAGATGCTTCTATTTTTAATTTTAAGGCAGGGACTGGAATCGTTGTTTTTTCAAAGAATACAGATATTTCCTTACAATCTATTAACGTTACTACCACTAGTGTTGTACTTACATTGAATGTTAATACGATTACAAATATAGATAGTATCACGATTACCGGTTTGCAGGTTAATGTTATAAACTATAATTCTGCGGGAAGTAATATCAGTTTTGATTATGTATCCGGTCCTTCAAACAGTGGGCTTTCAGATTATTTTGCTCATCTTAATCCCCAGAATTCCTTTACGCCTACGTTCTCGCTAGGTTCCTTAAGTTCAGTTTGTATCAGTGCCGGCAATCAATCGCTTACCAATTCGCCTGTTACCGTAAGCCCAAGTGGCGGAACCTTCAGCGGTACAGGCGTTACAGGTGGTAATACCTTCAGCCCCTCTACTGCCGGCGATGGTACGTTTACGCTTGCCTATACAGCTACACAGAATGGATGTACCGGATCTGCAACGGCCAGTATTACTGTTTTTAATAGTCCAACGCTGGATTTTAGTTCTATACCAAGTACGGAACTGTGCAGCGGCAATACCGGGAATGTATCACTTGTTGGTACAGGTTCTCCAAGCGGAGGAACATACAGCGGAACAGGTGTTACGGGTACAAACTTTAGTCCATCAACGGCGGGTATCGGAAGCGAACTTATTACCTACACAATTTCGGGTTGTAGCACAACGACTGCTATTAAAGTTAATGAAACACCCGATGTAACATTTTTTGGATTAGCTAACAGTTATTGTAGTAATGCACCAGATGTTAACTTAACAGGTTTTCCAACGCCAGGAACGTTTTCAGGAAATGGTATTACAGGTTTAGTATTTCAGCCATCAACTTTGACTCCGGGATCCAATGCTTCAACCGTAACTTATAAATATACAGATCTGAATAGCGGATGTCAAGGAGTATCATTGCCTCAATCTGTGAAAATTATTCAAGCACCTACAAATGTTACGATTAAATTAACGCCATTTGAAAGTAATTATTTAGTTACTCAGGACTCTGTTTTAATTAGTGGAAATCAAAATAGTCCTTCCGGAGGCGTAACTTTTGACACTATTGTTAAAGGTAATGGTGTGTCAACAAACAGTGCAGGTATTTCTTATTTTTACCCAAATACAATTGGTCAGGGGCAGTCAACAATTACGAGAACAATAGTAGCTTCTAATGGATGTTATGCTTCTGACAGTGTAAAAGTAACAGTATCGGCACCAAATGCAGGTATAATTAATGGGCTAAACAATGTATATTGTCATACTTCAGCTCCATCATTGTTGTCAGTTCCAAATGATCAAGGCACTTATTATGCGTACTATTATAGTGCCTCATCGGGATATGTTTTAGATAATAATGTATTTACAAATGCTAATGTAAACAATGCAACTGTTACATTTCAGCCATCTAAAGCAGTTCAAGGAACTTCTTATATTATTCTTTTTGAGGGCAATGTTAACTTTCTGGAGCAAGTTTTGGAAATTCAAAATCCACCTGTGGTAACATTTACTAATATAGACTCGACTTATTGTAATAATACTTCTTCATTTCCAATTAAATATTCTACAAGTACTGGCCTTAAAACAGCAAATGTTACATTTTCAGGTACAGGGGTAAGTAATGGGGATTTTGTTCCTTCATCTATACAAGCTAATTCAACGACGACAATTTCATATCAATATTCTGACAATAATGGTTGTAGTTCTTCAGGATCCGTTAATACTAAAGTTTACGAGGCACCTACTAATGTTGGCTTCACTGGTATAAATTCAACTAACTGTCAATCTGATCCTACTGTACGAATAATAGTTAATGCAAGTACACCTGCTGGGGGAATAGGTACGTTCGCAGGAAGTACTTTAGTTGATTCTAACTCGCTTAATCAACCAATTTTCAATCCGCGTCTTACAAATCTTAATGGAGCTCTTTCACGGAATTATTATTTTATCTATACATATACCTCTCCGAATGGTTGTTCAAATGTTGCAACCTGGGTAGATACAGTATTTGCAGCACCAGTCGTATCTTTATCTGGATTACAAAATAATACAACTAAGGCTGAATTTTGTGTAGGGGCAACGGATATTACCTTTACTGGAACTCCATTGGGTGGGAGTACCTCTGTTTCTGCTTTAGCTCCTACACTCGTTAACAATTCTACTTTTATACCAGCAACGAATACATTTATACCTGCGAATGCCAATCCTGGCACTTATTACATAAATTACAAATATCAGGATCCATCAACTACATGCTCCAATTTTACAAGAGATACAATTATTATCAATCCCTTGCCTGTAGTATCGATCTCAAACCTTAAACCAAAATATTGTTACCAAGATTCAATTAGTATTTTGAATCCATCTCCGGCTTTCAATTCCGGTTTATCTTATTCCATTACAAGTTCTCCTGTTGCTACTTCTGTAGCGGGCTCAACGTTTCAGCCTTCATTAGCAGGGGTAGGACCTGAAACAGTTACCTATACATTTACAGATTTGAATGGATGTACAAATTCCAGTTCTGTTTCAACAGTAGTATATGGAAAACCAGTACCCGATTTTAGACAATCTTCTTATTGTGAAAATGACAGTATTCTTTTTAGCGATGGAGGTACTCAATTAATATCCATATCTTTGGCTCCCAGTACTATTACTGAATGGGTTTGGCAGATTGATGGTGATACAATTAAAAATCAAACTGTTACTAAGGCTCTTTTGCGAGGAAATCATACGATTGTTTACACCACTATTACAAATGAAGGGTGCCAGGATACAGAAAAGAAAAGTATTGTTATCGGTTCCTATCCGGTTACAGCTTTTACCTACGATAAAATATGTAATCTGGATAGCACTAGTTTTATTAATGCTTCTACTATTGGTGTAGGGACTATTGATACACTCCTATGGAATTTTTCAGATGGCTCCAAAACAATTTCCTTTATTGGTCCGTTTAGTCCCAAGAGTAATGGGAATATTAAACATCAGTTTTCTTTAGTGCAATCCTCATTACCGCAAACATATAACGTAACTCTTAAAGCAACATCTAGTTATAATTGCACAACTACCGATTCACAGAAAATATTCATTTTACCAGCTTATACCATATCTTCCAATACGCCTTATTCCAATGATTTTGAATCGAATAATGGAGGCTGGATAGCCAGTGGGGCTAGCGATACTTCATCGTTTAGCTGGGCCTTGGGTGTGCCATCCAAATCCATTATCAATACTACTGCCACACAGGATCATGCCTGGGTAACTAACCTTACGGGAAATTATCTCCCAAATGAAATTTCTTATGTGTACAGTCCTTGCTTTACCTTCAACGATGTACCGAAACCAATGATCCACCTGGATTACTGGTCGGCCGTTAATTTTGATGAATCAGGAGCAAATTTGCAATATACAACAAACGGTACAGATTGGTTAACTCTGGATACTCTTCATGCAAGTGGTGTTAATTGGTACAATAATGCAACCAATATTAATTCAAGGCCTTCCGGCCCTCAGTCCTTGTACCAGGTTGGATGGACCGGAACCGATTCCAGCGGCTGGACCAATGCACGGCATATTCTGGATGACGCTATTGGCAGCAATAGTAATGTACGTTTTAGGATATCATTTGCCGGTGCTAGTAGTATAAATGTAAGTGATGGTTTTGCCTTCGATAATATGTGGATCGGCGAACGTAGTCGTTTAATGTTACTGGAACATTTTACCAATGCCTCTAACAGCTCGCCAGTTGTTCCCCAGGAAAATACATACGTTAATACACTTGTAGATAATGCTATCAATGATACCACCCGTAATGTAGTGGCACTGGAATACCATACTTCCTTTGGTGGCCCGGATCCTATCTATAATCGTGATATTCCTGATGAAGGCGCCAGGTCCTTATATTACGGTGTTTCTCAAGTGCCGCAATCCAGCCTGGATGGATCGTATTACAGCGGAAGTGGTTTGTTGATCACTCAGAATATGCTGGATACTCGTACATTGTATGATCCTGAATTTGGCATTATATTAAATACAGGTTACAATGTCTCTACCACAACTGTTAACGGAACAATAAACCTGCAAAGCAATATTCCGGTAAGCAATCCGGTAACCTTATATATTTCCCTGGCTGAACGGAAAGTAGTATTGACGAATCCGGCTGAAACTTTTGAGTGGGTACATTCCAAATTCCTTCCGGATGCGGCAGGTACCAGCTTTGCTGCAAACTGGACCGTTGGTCAGACACAAATAGTTCCGTTTAACTGGACATTTCCTTCCGGCTATTTGTTTGATCCGACGCAATTAATGATTATTGTCTTTGTGCAGGATAATGTTACCAAAGAAATATATCAGACTGCTTATAAAGCATTAGGTTCTAATGCCGTGGTTACCTCTGTCTTTAATCCATCTTTACCTACATCCACGGTATCCTTGTTTCCAAACCCAGCCAATGATCTTACCTCCATTGTGCTGAACGGAACACTTGGTTCCAACTATTCCTGGAACGTGGTAGATGAATTAGGGAGAGTTGTTGATCAAGGTACATTACAGCCGAATGTGGATGGCTTCAGTATTCATACAGCTGCCTATGCCAGTGGTTTCTATACCTTGCGCTTAAGCAATAGCAGTGATGGGGTGAAGGCAGTTAAGTTTGTAGTGGTCCATTAGAGGAGTTGCTAGAAAGTTGTTGCAAGTTTTTAGGTACTAGTTATTAGACGCAGTATAGTCAAAGATTATCACAGCGGTCAGACGGCTTTTTCCAGCCGTCCGACCGCTTGTTTTTTTATGCATTAACAATGCCGTTGGTATTCCTGCTCGCTGTAAAGGTATGATTATGTGCTGATGTAACGCGCAGTCTTACCAACAACTCACTAGTCTGAACCACAGATTTAAAAGGATTAAGAGATTACGCAGATTTGACACGATTATAAGACTTGCTATTACTTGTCTTTAGTTTATTCGTAAGTTCAGACGTTATTCTTCATAGTTTAGCAAATCAAATTTAGCTCTATCTTCTTCGTTCATTTTAAAGTCTCTAAGTTTTTTTCTTTTGTCTTTGTGAATCTGTCTTTATACTTAGTTGTCTCGCAAATAAATTGAAAGTAAGAAGTAGTAATAAGTAGTAATAAGTTAAGTCAGACGGATTTTTGTCCACCTTAAGGGCAAAGCCAGGGGACCTTCCCTTGAAATTGATTTTTTCCTGTAATAATATAAATAATACTGTTTTATGTGGTTTTACCAGGGACTAGTTTCGAGTTACTAAAGTTCTTGTCTAGTAGCTAGAAACTAATACTTAATAGTTAAAACGTTAATTCGGTCAATACATTGACTGAATTAACGTTAATTCAGTCAATGTATTGACCGAATTAACGTTAATTACTATATTGCAGTAGGATATCCAAACATGGGAGAGCTATGATACAGAAAATACAGCGTCTTACGGGGAATCTGCTTGCTAAAAGAATTGGTCAGAATAAGGTTTTACTGTTGTTTGGTACACGACGGGTTGGTAAAACACATCTGGTTAAAAGTATTGAAAAGGCAACAGAACAGGCGTTTATACATCTTAATGCAGAAGATTCAGACACCCTGAAATTACTGGAGAATAGGAGTGTGGCAAATTACAGAAGGTTGCTGGGGGATACCACATTACTTGTGATTGATGAAGCTCAAACGATACCGGATATAGGCCGGATACTGAAGTTATTGATTGATGAATTTGAATCGTTGACCATTATCGCAACAGGTTCTTCAGCGTTTGATTTATCAAACCAAACAGGCGAACCACTTACAGGTAGAAGTTATACGTATTATCTCTATCCTATTGCCCAGGCCGAACTGGCAGCTTCCGAAAATGCTTTGCAAACAAAACAAAACCTGGAAGAGCGTTTGATCTTTGGCTCATATCCAGAACTGTTCTCGCTTGAAACATCGGAAGAAAAGAAGGAATATCTGAAAAATCTGGTTAATGCCTACTTGCTTAAAGATATCCTGATGTTTGAACAGATACAGAACAGCACTAAAATTCTGGATCTTCTGAAACTGGTTGCTTACCAGGTCGGGGCAGAGGTTTCGCTGGATGAATTGGGGCGGCAATTGGGTATGAGTAAAAATACGGTAGAGCGTTATCTTGACTTGCTGTCAAAAGTACAGATTCTCTTTAAACTTGGTGGTTACAGTACAAATCTGAGAAAAGAAATTACCAAATCATCCAAATGGTATTTCTTTGACAATGGTATACGGAACGCAATCATTAACGATTTCAGATTGCCTGCAGTACGGCAGGATATGGATTTGTTGTGGGAAAACTATTGTATGTACGAACGGATTAAAATAAACCGTTACAGTAACACTGAAGCAGAATATTTTTTCTGGCGAACCTACGATCAGCAGGAAATTGATCTGATTGAAAAGAAAGGCGAACAGATCAATGCCTTTGAGTTTAAGTATGGTAGTCAGTATAAAAAGAAAGCACCGGCCTTCTTTCAGAAAAGCTATCCGGAAGCAGGCTTCACGGTTATTCATTCGGATAATTATCTGGAGTTTATATTGAATTCCTAAGGATTCAACAAATTATAAATCAACAATAACCAAGGTACGAGTTTTTAGCTCCTAGTTTCCAGACTAGCTACCTTCTGATAACTAATAACTAGCACCTAGCAACTCCCGCTTTTGTGATTTGGAATTTGCGACAGCCTGTGGTACAATATCCGTATGAGGTAAAAAAGAGTGAATTTTAGTTAGGTTCTTTTTGTTCATTGTAAAATGTATTTGATATGATCGAATTTATTCAACAACCCTGGCCATGGTATGTGTCGGGTCCTTTATTGGGATTGATGGTGCCTTTGCTATTATTTATTACAAATAAGCAATTTGGTGTTTCGTCCAACTTCCGGCATATCTGTGCCATGTTTGCACCTAAATCCATTGCTTTCTTTAACTACGACTGGAAAAAAGAAATCTGGAACCTGGTATTAATCGGTTCTACAGTTTTGGGAGCCTTTATTACTCATACCTATTTGAAACCAACAGTTGGGGTAGGAGAAGAAACCTACGCGCTATTGCAGCAACAAGGTGTACAGCATATAGATGGATTAGCTCCCTCAGATATCTTCTCCTGGGGAGGCTTATTAACGCTGAGGGGATTTATACTAATTGTAATCGGAGGTTTCCTGGTAGGCTTCGGTACGCGTTATGCCAATGGCTGTACATCCGGTCATGCCATCATGGGTTTGTCCTTGCTGAATGTGAATTCCCTGATTGCAGTAATCGGTTTCTTTATCGGGGGACTGTTGATGACGTATCTGGGACTTCCATTTATATTGAGTCACTAGGTTCGAGCTACTAGTTACTAGACAGGAGCGTGAAACTAGTAGCAAAAGCGTAAAAAGTAAAACATCAGCAACTAATAACTGGTAACTAATAACTAACTATCTAGCAACTAAAAACTAGCAACTAGTAACTAACAACTAGTAACTAGTAACTAGTAACTAACAACTAGTAACTAGTAACTAGTAACTAACAACTAGTAACTAACATGCGGTACATAAAATTCGCTCTCATCGGTATATACTTTGGTATTGTCTTAACCAAAGCAGAAGTGATTTCCTGGTTCCGGATTCAGGAAATGTTTCACTTTAAAAGTTTTCATATGTATGGCATTATCGGATCGGCTATTGTTGTCGGGGCGATATCTGTATTTTTGATCCGGAGGTTTAATCTGAAATCCTTTGGTGGTGAACAGATAAAATTAATTGGTAAGGAATACCATAAAGGTTTATTGCCGGGCGGTATTATTTTTGGCTTTGGTTGGGCGCTGACAGGAGCTTGTCCGGGCCCCTTGTTTGCATTGGTAGGTAATGGAATTAGCGTGATGCTTGTGGCTATTGTTTCTGCTATTGCCGGTACGTTTGTGTTTGGATTGGTGAAGGATAAGCTGCCGAATTAGTTGCGAGTTATCAGGGACTAGTTTCCAGACAAAAATATTAATGACTCATACTGGCATAGGTTTAAGCGAAGCGTCTCCTGTGCCTTTTATTTTTCCAGTTTTTGACTGGCTTGAAAATGGGTACGCAGTACCCAGCTACAACTTCCTTCAGAGCACTTCCCAAAGTGCTACGTGGTACCAAAGCTTCAGGAAGGTTATGTAAATAATTCCCAGACCTATAAGGAATGCCAATACTAATCCCAGGGCGCTGCTGCCGGTGGCTTGTTTTGTTTTGCGGACAAAGTGTTTGGACAGATTTTCTGCTATTTTATTGATCAGCGAGAAGACTGGATAATAGATCGCTATTATAACTCCCATTTGTATGGCTGTGAGTATATAAGGGTCTTTATGGCCGGTTTGTATTTGCAGATAGCTTTTGGCAATCATGGATGCTATTTCCGCTATAAAAATAGTTAAAACAAATACGAAGAATTTTGTAAGGTTTCTTGAATTCATGTATTAAATTTAAACACATTTATCAAATTAGGAAGATCTCTTTGCTTAGTTTTTATAAAAATGTTTAAAAATAACCTTTGTTTTATTCTATTAGTCGTATTGTTTTCCTGCAAACGTGTTAATATGCAAGCAACGCCCGCTTTACCAGAACCTGTTCGTTATTTAGCTTTAGGTGATTCATATACAAAGGGAGAAAGCATTAAATCGGTACAGAGTTTTCCGGTTCAACTGGTGGATACCTTGAAAAAATCAGGCGTACAGGTTTCTTCAGTACGGATCATTGCGCAAACGGGCTGGACAACAAAGAAACTGAAAGATGCCATAGAGGCGGCAGGTCTGAAAGATACCTTTAACCTGGTATCGTTGCTGATTGGCGTGAACAATCAGTTTCAGGGTCGATCCATAATGGAATATCAATCGGATTTTGAAGCATTGGCCAGAAAAGCGATTCAACTGGCAGGCGGTAAAAAAGAAAGGGTATTTATTGTTTCCATTCCAGATTATGGATTCACACCTTTTGGAACAGAAAAGCAATATTTGATCACACCGCAGATTGATATTTTTAACCAGGTGAATAAAGAAATAAGCGATTCTCTGGGTCTTACGTATTTTGATATTACGGATATCTCCAGGGAAGGACTGGGGGAACCAACCTTGCTTGCATCCGATGGTCTGCATCCTTCAGCGATTATGTACAAACGATGGGTGGATTTGATGGTGGGCGATGTGGTGAAAAAAGTTGAGAAGTAGTTGCCAGTTTTTAGGTACTAGTTTCTAGACATTAAAAACATTGTTTAATATTAAAAGAAATTTTCTTCATACTGCGAACTAAGTCTAGCAACTAGTACCTAGTAACTGATAACTTGAAACTAAGAAAAATAGCTGCTAGGTTTTAGTTACTAGTTTCTAGACTCTAAAACAAAATTTGATCAGTAGTTATTAGGAAATATTCTTTATGCGGAGAGCGAATTCTAGCAACTAGTACCTCATAACTTGAAACTAAATCAAGTAGTCGCTAACCGATATAACCTGTTGCGCAAAGGCATACTCCTCCGGTATATTAGAAGCTATTACGATTGTTTTTTTGTTGATCTGTTTTTGAATTTCGTTGAGGTACCATTTGGTTCCTTGCTCATCCAGGTTGCTGGTGGGTTCATCCAGAAATAATACTTGGGAATCAGACAGCAGTGCCAAACCTAATTTAACACGTTGTTTCATACCCGAAGAAAAATAACGGATTTCTTTGTTCTGACCTTTGTGTATCCCGCAGTAGGTGAGGAATTCAGAGGCTTGGGTGATGCTTAATTTTTTAAACTTCAGGTGAAAATCCATTAGTTCTGCAACAGTCATTTCTTCTATAATTTCCTGGTAAGGAGCAACAAAAGACATGTGTTGAAAGCAATCGTCGTTATGGATTTTTTTCTGCTTATAAAAAAAAGAAACCGCACCTGTGGTAGGTACGGTTATAGAACTTAATACTTGAAGTAAGGTAGATTTACCGGATCCATTAGGACCTGTAATGGCTAGTGTGGTACAGTTTTCAATGGAGATGGAAATATTTTTGAATATCCAGTCTCTGTTAAAACGTTTTCCTATACCATCGGCAACTATTTTCATTAATCGCCGATTCCTTTCATGATACCTCTATCAGAGTTTCTCATGAAGTTAACAATTTCGTCTAATTCCTTGGAAGGAGGGAAGTTCACTTCCAGGTAATTTAATGCCTGAGAGTTATTCAATCCTTTCAGATAAATTACTCGGTATATATCCTGAATCTCGTTAATCTTTTCATTTGAAAAGCCTCTGCGTCTCAAACCAATGGAGTTGATACCACAATAGCTCAAGGGTTCGCGACCTGCTTTTGTAAATGGAGGCACATCTTTACGAACGAGCGAACCACCGGATACCATTACATGTGAACCGATTTTACAGAATTGGTGAATAGCACTGGTACCACTGATAATCGCATAGTCGTCAATCTGTGCATGTCCGGCTACTTGAACCGAGTTAGCAAGTATGCAATGATCGCCTACGATACAATCGTGTGCAATGTGTACATAAGCCATTAATAAACAATCGCTCCCAACAACAGTTTTAAATTTATCTTTAGTACCACGGCTGATGGTTACACATTCTCTGATTACGGTATTATCTCCAATAATGGTTAATGTTTCTTCCCCTTCAAATTTAAGATCTTGAGGAACGGAAGAAATAACAGCTCCTGGAAAAATCTTACAGTTCTTGCCGATACGAGCACCTTCCATGATCGTAACATTCGAACCTATCCAGGTTCCTTCACCTATCTCAACGTTTTTATATATAGATGTAAAGGGTTCAATGATTACATTCTGAGCAATTTTAGCCTCGGGATGTATATTTGTCAATGGATAGTTCATGCTTATTTCTTTTTAACAATACTTGCTGTTAAACTTGCTTCACACACTAAATTATTTCCAACAAATGCTTGGCCTTGCATTTTAGCAATTCCGCGTTTAATCGGAGCTACTAATTCACATTTGAAGACAAGTGTATCACCAGGCACCACCATACGGCGGAATTTTGCACTTTCTATACTTAAGAAATATGTCCAGTAGTTTTCAGGGTCGGGCACCGACTGCAGGACAAAGATACCGCCGGTTTGTGCCATGGCTTCAATCTGAAGTACACCCGGCATTACAGGATTCCCTGGAAAATGACCTTCGAAGAATGGTTCATTTATGGTTACATTCTTAACACCGATAATCATGTTTTCATCAAGATGCACAACCTTATCAACCAACTTGAATGGGTATCTATGCGGTAAAATTTTGTAGATCTGATTTACATCCAGCACAGAAGGTTGCGTAATATCATACTTCGGCGCGTTATTGCGGGTATCCATCATAACACGTTTCAGTTTTTTAGCAAATGCAACGTTAGATGCATGACCCGGGCGCGCAGCCATGATCTGAGCTTTTAACGGGCGACCAACCAGGGCAAGATCTCCTACAACATCCAGCAATTTATGTCTGGCAGGTTCATTTTTATAACGCAGCTCAATATTATTTAAAATACCTTCTTTCTTGACTTCAACTTTATCCTTACCGAATAGTTTTGCCAAACTGTCAAGTTCATCGTCGTTTACAACACGATCAACAATAACAATGGCATTGTTCAAGTCTCCGCCTTTGATCAGATTTTGCTTATGCAGCATTTCCAATTCGTGCAGAAAGCAAAAGGTACGGCAGGAAGCAATTTCTTTTTCAAACTGATTGATGTTATTCAAGGTCGCGTGCTGACTTCCCAGTACAGGTGAATTATAGTCTACCATTACGGTAACTCTATAATCATCCAGCGGAAGAGCCGCCAGTTCAATGTTTTTTTCCACATCCTGAAAAAATACACCGTGAGGTACTTCAAAGAAGTTTCTCAATGCATTTTGTTCTTCTACACCAATAGCATCAATGGCTTCGATGAAAGGAAGGGAACTGCCATCCATAATCGGAATTTCAGGCCCGTCTAATTCTATTAAAATATTATCAATCTGTAAACCAACTAATGCAGCCAGCGCATGTTCAACGGTATTGACACGTGCTCCGTTTTTTTCAATAGAAGTACCCCTGGATACATCTACTACATTATCTACATCCGCCTCAACGATTGGTTCTCCAGGTAAATCTATTCTTTTGAATACAATTCCGTGATTGATTGGTGCAGGTACAAACGTGAGGTTAACTTGAGCTCCTGTGTGTAATCCAACGCCAGATACCTTTACAGGTGCTTTGATTGTGTGTTGTTTAATGTACATTTCCGAGATTAGGATTCCTTATATTCGGGACAAATTTATAATTTTTTCTTCCAATTCCTCGATACGCTTCTGAAGATTCGGAAGTTTCCGATATAAAGCAAAGGATTTTAAAAAGTCTAGTTTTTCAATAGCTGGAGAACCTAGCAAAGTCAAATTCTCTTCTGTTATGGTTCGGCCAATACCTGCCTGAGCAGCAATAGTTGTTTTATTGGCAATTTTTATATGACCAATAATACCAACCTGTCCGGCTATGATACAGTTTTCACCTATTTGAGTGGAACCGGAAATGCCTGCTTGTGCAGCTACAACCGTATTTTTTCCAACTTTAACATTATGAGCAATTTGAATTAAATTATCCAGTTTAACACCGTCTTCAATAATGGTCGAACCCATTGTAGCACAGTCAATAACTGTATTTGCACCAATGTCTACGTGATTTCCGATAACAACATTTCCAACTTGCGGAATTGTTTTATACGTTCCATCTGGCTGAGGAGCAAATCCAAAGCCATCACTACCAATAACGGTTCCTGCATGAATGGTTACATGATGTCCCAGTTCGCAATTGGTATAAATTTTAACACCTGCATAAATAATGGTATTATCACCTATGATAACATTGTCGCCAATATATGCATGTGGATAAATTTTAACATTATTTCCGATTTTGGAATTAGATCCAATGTATGCAAATGCGCCTATATAGTGATTGTCTCCAATGGTAGCGTTCTTTCCAATAAAAGATGGCTCTTCTTTACCAACTTTCAATAAAGATAAGGTTCGTTGATAGGCTTCCAGAATAGTAGTGAAACTGGTATATGGATCATCCACCAGAATCAGTGATGTTTTAACACTTTCCCTGGGTTCAAAATTTTTATTGACAATTACAGCGCTAGCATTGGTGGAATAGATATAATTCTCATACTTGGGATTAGACAAAAACGAAATACTTCCGGAGGCAGCATCTTCAATTTTTGAAATTGTATTGACTTTTGCTTGGCCGTCTCCTTTTACTTTCCCCCCCAATAATTGAGCTATTTCCTCTAAAGTGAACTCCATTTAAGAAAATTATGTCGTTTTTGAAAACTAAATTCTTACAAATATACATTTTTTGACCAGCATATATAGTGTTTCGTCACTATTTTGCTCAATGCCCTTATATTCGGAAGATCAGAGGCATCCGCCACATCCAGTACACTTCCATTCTTCATTTTTACATTAATATGAGTGTCTTCAGCGAGGTAGGCAGCATTACTTATTGTTCCGCTAATCATAAAATAGTCCAGATCTTCTTCTGTAACTGACAGGGTATCGACAATTGTTTGGCGTATTTGGTCCAGGTACGTCGGATCAAACGTATCCGGTTGAATCTGAACAGAAAATAATCTTCGATCCAGTATCATTCTGCTTATTGTCGAAATGATAAAATCCTTTTCTTTTGCCCATTGTTTTATAGAAAACCATAAATCGATGTCATCCAGATGTAAAAAGGATTCCAGTAGATTTGGTTTGTTTAAAAGCTCTGAAAATGAAACTTCTGATTGCAGAAAATCGGAAAGATAGGGGGGCTTAAATTGAAGTTTATCGTGCTTGAAAAGATATTTGGCTCTGCGTATAACAGAGATAACCATTTTTTCGGAACTGACTGTTGTTTTGTGCAGATATACCTGCCAGTACATCAATCTTCTAGCTGTTAAAAAGTTTTCAATACTATATATTCCTTTTTCCTCAACAACCAGTTCATCGTTATGCAGATCCAGCATTTTAATCAATCTGTCTGCACCAATGGTGCCTTCTGACACTCCTGTAAAAAAACTATCCCTACTGAGATAATCCATACGATCCATATCTAATTGGCTGGATACTAGTTGGTAGAAAAAAGGTCTGTAATACGTATTGGTGAAAATGGATAAGGCAAGCTGAAGTTTGCCATTCATCGCATTATTTAATTCAATGATAATGTGTTTGGATAACTCTTCGTGCTTAACATTTTCCAGAAGAGAATATTCCAGGGCATGAGATAGAGGTCCATGTCCGATGTCATGCAGGAGTACTGCTAATTGTGCTCCTTCAAATTCTTCGGCAGAAATAGAATGCCCTTTGCTTTGAAGGGATTTAAGTGCTTCAGTCATTAAATGCATAGCACCTAAAGCATGATGAAAACGGGTATGGATGGCACCAGGATAAACCATTTCTGTAAGACCAAGTTGCCGGATACGTCGCAATCGTTGAAAATAGGGATGTTGAATGACTTCAAAAATCAAGTCATTCGGAATATTGACAAAGCCCCAAACCGGATCATTAATTACTTTTTTCTTATTAATCATGAAAATTCGTTAATGTTGTTAAAATAGTATTTTTATTTCGACGTTGTTATAAAAAAATATACACACATGCAAAATTACAGGATTCTTTGGGCGGATGATGAGATTGATTTATTAAAACCACATATTTTGTTTTTGAATCACAAAGGGTTTGAAGTGACAACTGCTACAAATGGAATCGACGCGTTGGATTTATGCTTTTCTAATTCCTACGATATTGTTTTTTTAGATGAGAACATGCCGGGTATGAATGGTTTGGAAACATTGGTGAAGATCAAGGAAATGAAACCGATGATTCCAGTTGTTATGATTACTAAAAACGAAGAAGAACATATCATGGAAGAAGCAATCGGATCAAAGATTGCTGATTATCTTATTAAGCCCATTAACCCCAACCAGATTTTACTCTCTATTAAAAAGATACTCCAGAATAAGGAGCTTGTAAACGATAAGACAGTTACAGCTTACAGGCAGGAGTTTATGAATATTAGTATGACGCTGGGCGACAGACTTGATTATAAAGAGTGGGTTGATTTGTATAAGAAAATTGTTCACTGGGAAATTGAAATTGATAGTGTCCGAGATGCCAGCTTAAAAGAAATTCTATTATCCCAAAAGACCGAGGCCAATCAACAGTTTTTAAAATTAATCAAATCGAATTACGAAGACTGGTTGAACGTACCGGGAGAAGATAAGCCGGTCTTTTCACATAATGTTTTCAAGAAAAAGATCTTACCCATACTTAAAAAAGAAAATGTATTTGTTTTATTGATTGATAATCTTCGTTACGATCAATGGAAAGTACTGGAGCCCTTGATTGCAGAGTCATACAAAGCGGCTACAGAGGAATTGTATTATTCCATATTGCCAACAACAACGATTTATGCCCGTAATGCTTTCTTTGCCGGAATGATGCCTTCAGATATTGAGAAAAAATATCCTGGTTTTTATTCAGGGGGAGAAGATGAAGGCGGTAAGAACAATCTGGAAGAAGATTTGCTGAGAGAACAATTGAAGAAAAATGGAATGGATATTAAGTTTTCCTATCAGAAAATTACAAACATTAATCAGGGTAAATCACTTTGTGATGGAATTGTAAATCTGTTAAATAATCCGTTAAATGTTGTCGTATATAATTTTGTTGATATGCTTTCGCATGCACGTTCGGATATGGAAGTATTGAAGGAATTGGCTCCAGATGAATCAGCATACAGATCCATTACGGCAAGCTGGTTTAAACATTCTCCATTACAGGAATTGATTCAGATTTTGAGTCATAAAAAAATCAAGCTGATTATAACAACAGATCACGGAACCATACGTGTAAACAAGCCTCATAAAATAGTGGGGGATAGGAGTACGAATTCAAATCTGCGATATAAGGTAGGAAAGAATTTGGGTTATGATTCATCCAATCATTTGATGGAATCAAAAAAACCTGAAAAAATGTTTTTGCCTAAAACAAACATATCGGATGCCTATGTGTTTGCCGGCGATGATTTATTTTTTGTGTATCCCAATAACTATAATCAGTTTGTAAATATGTTTAAGGATACCTTTCAGCATGGAGGTATTTCTATGGAAGAAATATTAATCCCTTTCATCGTACTGGAACCCAATAAATAACTTAATTAATTGCAGCCTGTTACTAATGAACAGGCTGCAATTAGTTTATACATCATATCTGAAGATCGGTTCAATATCTTCTGCATCGTTATAGACAGAATGCAGATCTTTAATTACTCCGGTATTTAGATCATATATCCAGCCATGTATTTCAAGCGTACGATTTTTCCATGCCCTTTGTACCACTTTTGTTTTGGCGAGATTCCGCACTTGTTCAATGACATTCAATTCAACCAAGCGGTTAATTCTTAGTTCTTCATCTTTGATGTCGGAGAGTTCTTTTTCATTTTTATTGTAAATTTCTTTAATGTTTCGAAGCCAGTTATCTACATAACCATATATGGTATTTTCCATAGCGGCCTTTACTCCGCCACAACCATAATGACCACAAAGAATAATGTGTTTTACTTTTAATATTTCAACACCATATTCCAATACGCTCAATAAATTCAGATCTGTATGAACAACCATGTTTGCAATATTACGGTGAACAAAAAGCTTACCTGCCTCGGTGCCTGTTATTTCTGTCTCCGGAACACGACTGTCTGAACAACCGATCCATAAATATTCCGGTGTCTGAACAATCCTCATCCGTTTAAAATAATCCGGATCATCTTTTATTCTGTTAAGAGCCCATTTTTTGTTCCCATCAAGCAATGCTAAATAGCTTTGTTTCATAATCCGTGTATCAAAGTTGAAAGAATTGTAAATAAATTATTTGAATGAGCAATTTCTATTGTGGAAATACACTTGCAATGCTAATTTAGCAATACGGATGGAGTTGTATTTGTATTAAAAAAAATTTAATTAAGTGTCAATGGATGCTAGAGATTGTATGATTTTTGTCGTATTCTCTTACAACTGCTTTATAAAAAAAGATGTATTATTCAGTATATATCGTATATAACGTGTATCCTGAATAATTGAATAGGTTATATTATGACATTGTTTTACCTAAATAACGGAATGATTTAATAATTAAAACGATGTCCATATACAAAGTATAATCTCTGGCATAAGAAAGATTTATTTCCTGAACATTATACGGTTGAAGTTTTTTTGCCTGTTCCAGGTAACTGGTTGGGTTAATGATTCCTCGTTTAATTTTAGGAAGATTAATTTGTTCAGTATTTGTAAAACCAACCCATGAATAGGTACCTCTAAGAACATTAAGGATGTTGTAGAAGAATTGTTGTGGTTTCTCTATCAGCCAGAATGTAAATGGATACATAAGTATGAACACAATGCTTGATATAACATCAAGTATGCGTTTGTCTTTTATGTTTTTCTCTTCCGCTATATTAAGATTGATATTAAGGGTATAAAAATCACCACTCCTGTTTTTAGAATTACTTCCTATAATAATATTACTTTCTTCAGGAACAATTTTAAAGTCAACAATAGTATTATCTATCTGCGTCATCCATTCAATAATTGAATTGGCTGGCAAGTCCTTTGAGCAAAATATAATTTCCTCTACTTTATATAGTCGGACGATGTTTTGTAATTGTTTGGTAAAGCCAAGATATTTACCCTTTACATCGGCTTTGTTTCCGGTGGTGATAAATCCTAATATGTTTAGCTTATAATTGGTGTCTTGAAGTAAATGATCAATGCGCTCGCATTCTTCATAGGAACCAACAATAACAATTTTCTTGTTTTTATTTTCACCTAATTCAAAACTTCCATTTCTAAGCCAATTTATAACTCCTCTGAATAAAGAGACAACAAACAGGGATAATACGGATCCTTCTAATAAAAAATTCTTAGAGTACCTGTATTCATCAATAAAATACGAAATGGATGCTATTATTAAAGTACCTAAAAAGAAGCTTCTGAGAATTCTTCTCAATGTGACATTTCTTTTATAAGCTCCATTGAATAATAGTGATAGTAACCACACAACAGAGAATAATGGAATGATTTGCTGATAAACAATAATGTTCCCTGATTCACTTAAAGGTTGCGATTCATTCTTGAAATAAAATAACGTGAATAGAGATAGAAGAATCAGCAATGCATCAAACAATAAAGGTAATACCTTTTCAAAAAAGCGGTTGCATACGGCAATGAATGCTCTGAAATAAATTGCCATATGAATCAATAACGTAAATACTCCCGTATTTTTTGAAGTAAAATGTTTTTGAGCGAAAATAATCATCGCTTTATAAAAAATGAAAACGTAATTGATACTTGTTTTTTTAGTACTCTCTCCTTTATAATGAATAATCCTTGTTTCAGGGAAATAATAATTTTTATAACCTGATTGAATTATTCTGTATGAGAGATCAATATCTTCTCCATACATGAAATAGTCTTCATCCAGCAAACCGATTTTTTCAAGCACTTCTTTACGCAGCATCATAAATGCACCTGAAAGTACTTCTACTTGGTGTATCTGTTCTTTATCGAGATAGCCTAAATGGTAATGGCCAAAGCGTTTTGATTTAGGGAACAGTTTTGCAAAACCGAATATTTTATAAAATGCAACCCATGGAGAAGGGAATCCTCTTTTTGACTCTGCTAAAAAATCACCTTTCCCATCCAGCATTTTAACACCAAGTCCTCCACCCATTGGATGTTCATCCATAAAATGAACACATTTTTCAAGGGTGTCCAATTCAATAACAGTATCTGGGTTTAATAATAATATGTATTTCCCTTTAGACTGTACAATCGCTTGATTATTGGCTTTTGAAAAACCCAGGTTTTTATCATTTACTATTAATTTAACAAAAGGGAACTTTGCCTTAACCATTTCAACAGACCCATCTTCAGAATTGTTGTCAACAACAAATACTTCTGCATCCAGATTTTTAATGGCTTTGGATACGGATATAAGCGCCTGTTCTAAAAAATGGCAGACGTTATAATTTACAATAATGATACTTAATTGTTTCAATCTTCTTTAGTTTCAAATAAGGTTCTTGTTGCAATACTTCTACCTAACGTAATTTCGTCCATGTATTCTAACTCACCTCCAAAAGGTATTCCTCTGGCAATAGTACTAATTTTAACAGTGTACGGCTTTAATTTTTTTGTAATAAAAAAAGCTGTCGTATCTCCCTCCATTGTAGGACTTAACCCTAATATTACTTCTTTAATTTCAGAATCGGTTAACACTCTTTCAAGTAAAGATTGAATATTCAGTTGATCCGGGCCAATTCGTTCCATTGGGGAAATAACCCCGCCTAATACATGATAGGTTCCAAAATATTGATTTGTATTTTCAATCGCCAAAACGTCTCTGATGTCTTCTACAACACAAACGACTTTTTTATCTCTTCGATTACTGGAGCATATATCACAAACTTCAGTATCTGATATATTATGACATTTAATACAGTACTGAATATTGTTACGTGCATTTAATAATGCATGCACCAGGCTTTCAGAATCCTTGCTTTCGCTTTTTAATAAATGTAATACTAATCGTAATGCGGTTTTTTTGCCAATTCCAGGTAATTTGGAGACTTCATGTACCGCATCTTCCAATAATTTAGAAGGAAAGTTCATATTAAAGAAACTAAAGCAAATAGTAAACGATTCTAAATTATAGAATCTCAGCCGAAATTCCCTTTTCGCAAATACTTTGGCGCATAGGTTTTAATTCATTAAACGTACCTATCTTTACTGTACATTTTCCTTTGTAATGTATCAATAAAGTGCATTGCTCAGCTTGTTCAGGTGAATGGCCACAAACAGATATCAATGCCTGAATAACATGTTCAAACGTATTTACATCATCGTTATAAACTATAAGATCATTCATATCAGAGGTTTGCACCTCTTCCATTAGAGCAATTTCATCTTCCTGATGAAAAGGGAATGAATTAGTTTGAAAGCGTATCATGATTCTTTCGATATGGTATATAGCAAATTTAATAAAAAAAAGACAAATTAGACTGATTTTAAGATAGAATATATATGAGTGCAGGTTTAATAATATTGATTTTAAGTGTCTATTTTTCAGCATTATTGTTAATAGCTTGGTATACGTCCAAAAAAGCAGATTCAAACACCTTTTTTACAGGAAATAAGGAATCTCGCTGGTATTTGGTAGCTTTTGGAATGATTGGAACTTCTTTGTCCGGAGTAACTTTCATTTCGGTCCCTGGTCAAGTCGGAATATCCGGTTTTACTTATTTTCAATTGATTTTAGGGAATCTGGCTGGTTATTTGGTCATAGCCAATGTTTTAATGCCTATTTATTACAGAATGAACTTGGTTTCTATTTATGGGTATCTTGAAAATCGATTTGGGTTTTGGTCTTATAAAACAGGCTCGGCTTTTTTCCTGATTTCACGAACAATCGGGTCTTCTTTACGATTATATCTTGCAGCAGAAGTTCTGCATACGTTTTTATTTCAGCAATTTAAAGTACCTTTTGTTGTAACAGTTGGTATTACCATTTTACTGATATGGATTTATACCTTTAAAGGTGGAGTTAAAACCATCATCTGGACAGATAGTTTTCAGACATTATTTCTGATTGGTGCCGTTATAATCAGCGTTATAGTTATTTCACAACAATTGGGCTGGGGCCTGCTGGAAATGCTGAAAGAAGTAAATAATAGTCATTATTCCACGATTTTTCATTTCGAAGATTTCAAGGCCTCCAATTTCTTCTGGAAGCAGTTTTTCTCTGGTATGTTTATTACGATTGTAATGACAGGACTTGATCAGGATCTGATGCAGAAAAATCTTACCTGTAAAAACCTGGGGGAAGCGCAAAAGAATATGTATTGGTTTTCCGGAATTCTGGTTGCGGTCAATTTTCTTTTTTTAACATTAGGCGCCATGTTGTATATATATGCTGAACAACGCTCTATTACTTTGCCGCTGCCACAAGAAACAGATTTCTTTTATCCGATTTTGGCATTGAAATATTTAGGAATAATTGCTGGTATATTTTTTCTATTGGGTATTATAGCCTCTTCCTATGCTAGTTCAGATTCAGCATTAACAGCTCTTACAACATCTTTCTGTATTGATTTTTTGAATTTCAATAAAAATGAAAAGTTGAAAAAAGATCGAATGCGTATATTGGTGCATGTTGGTTTTTCACTTCTCTTTTTTGTGATCATAATAGTCTTCAAAGAATTTAATCAAGGTGCTTCGGTTATTAAAATGGTTTTGAGTGCGGCTGCTTATACTTATGGACCCTTACTGGGTTTATTTGCCTTTGGTATATTTAATAAGACCAGACAAGTGAAAGATTCCTTTGTACCTTATATCTGTATTGCCTCTCCAGTTATAACGTATATTTTTGTCTTATATTCCAAAGAATTATTAGGAGGATATGTTATTGCTTTTGAACATTTATTGGTTAATGGATTACTTACTATTACCGGACTTTGGATTTTTTCAAATAAAAAAACACTGAGTAGTTCAGAGATAAAATAGAAATTAGTGCTACGATTGGGATCGGATGAAAATAAAAAAGGAGGTTCGTTTGGGAACCTCCTTTTTTATTTAATACCTTAATCATTATTGAATGATAAGTTTTGCATGATACATATGTTGTCCATCCGTTGCTTCAACTGCATATACACCCTGAGCAAACATATTACTGTTGATTTCAGTTTGATTGCCTTGAGATGAGCCTGAATAAACGATTTGTCCTTTTACATTATACATTTTTAGTGTCCAGTCTGCTGAAATATAAGGAAGTCTTATTGTAATGTTAGTACCTGAAGATGTAGGATTCGGATATATCAAGAGTGGTAGCATATTAGTACTTGAGGAGACACTCATCAAGGTCGAATAAGTATAATCACCGTTCATATCAACTTGTTTAATTCTATAATACACGTTTCCAACAGATGGTGATTTATCTATAAAATCATAAGACGAAGTTGTATTGCTATTAATCTGACCATTTACTCTTCCAACTTCTGTAAACGTAACACCGTCTGTACTTGATTCAATAATAAAATAGCTGTTATTTACTTCTTTGCTTGTAGCCCATTTAATAACGGTACATATATCTGAATTGCTTGCATTTGCATATAGCCATGTAACAGGGGAAGCACAATTATACACAGCCTGCACAGGGATACGTGCACAAGGAGTACCGGCTTGTATTTGCCAGTTGAATGTTGAACCATATTGAGTGGTTGTAAAGCCACCATTGTATGAGCCATTAATACTAACTACGCCAGCTGGATTAGAATTGTATGGATAGGAAGGATTAGCTGCTCCTGTATAAGATTCCACATAACCACTTACACCTGAAAGAGCATTTAAACTATTAACAGCCATTGTTAAATTGGGCCCCCAAGAGGATAATATATTCGCCCCAGAAAAAGTGAACGTATATAATCCATTAGCACCTCCGGATGGGATACTTGTTACGTTAGAAGTAAATGTTTTTGCAGGCGAGAATGATGCACCACTTGAATTTTTTATTTCAATTGTAATTGAAAACGTTGATGCAGCACAACACCAATAAAAGCTCAAAGGTACCTGTAAAGAAAGTAATGTAAAATCCTGATTTGCTGTAAAGGCTACTAAAGAACTGGAATTACCATACCCGGTTGCTCCGGATGCGAATGTTGTTGTTGGTCCTACTGTTCCAGCAAAAGAAGATGTATCCTGTGCATAGAAGGTATAAGTAGAAGCGGCTGTTGCCGTAAATGTATAGGTATTACCTCCATTTTGAACCAAGTAAGTAGGATTTGTGCTTACAGGATCGCTCCACCATTTGTATTTACCACTATTTACCGGACTAACAGATAAAGTAACAGATTGTGGTGGGTTACAGAATGTAGTATTGTTAGGTGTTGTAACTGTATTGGTAACTACTACGCTTGAGGTAGCTGTTCCGCAACCCGGAGCGGATACCTGTACACCATAAGTACCTGCAGAATTGACAAATAAATTCGGGCCAGTTTGTCCACTGATAGCGGTTCCGTTTTTGGTCCATACGATAGTTGTAGGAGGGCTGCTTACACCAGTCGCAAGTGTTACAGAGGCAGGGTTACATAGAGCAACGTTGGGACCCAGGTTAACACTAAGTCCGTTGGTGATGATTGTGGAATCGATTCGTGGACAGCCTATATTCAGCGGACTGGAATAGCATAAGTAATATTTGGTTCCGTTAGCCGGAGTTGAGTTGATGGTATAAGTAGCCTGGTTATTGGTTCCGGATAAAGGATTCCCGGAGGCATCTTTCCAGAGATAGGTATAGCCGCTCTGACTTTCCAGTCCGGAGTCAATGGTATATGGGAATGGAACAGTACAAAGCGATACTGTATTGGGTTGACTACTAGCCACACCTATAGACGAGAGGTTCGTAAGATTGGAACAATTGGTATTAAACGAAATATCATCAAGAGCCATGTCGTTTCCCGAAGATTGGGTTACGCGGTTTTGAATCTGAAGTGTAGTGCTACCGCCTGCTCCTGAATTCCAGGAGGCATAAAATTGATTCCAGTTGTTGTTAATACTGTCTACGAATATCTCGCTGCCTATTTGTACGCCATTTATCAGAAATACGAGTTGAGGCGAATTCAGAAATTTTTCACCACCGGGGCAAGTAGGGCAGGATACCCAGTTAGCCGACGTTTCTATATTGGCAAACCAGGCTGATAAGTAATAAGTCGTATTCGGGAGTGTTGTTACGGTAGTTTTATACACATCAATGGTTAAGTTATTTCCATCCACAATTAGCATATTACCTGTGCCAGTTGTATGATCGACAATATTGGCATAGTAGGTACTGTTATATAAGCTTGGATTGGTTCCGACCGTATATAAACCAGGTCCCATTCCTGAGTAATTAGTCGTAGGATTATAGGTAAGTCCTGTTGCTGTAAAACCCGTATTTCCGGCATTAAAATTACCGTTTGTAATAAGTTCTGTAGCAGAAGTAGTTATTGGACATATTTGTGCATGAACAGAAATGCACAATGCCCAACATACAATTATTGAAATACTCTTTTTCATGGTTCCAAATCTTAACATATCCCTCATTTGTGTATAATTTCAAACTTTTATAAGAACCTGATTGATGATTCTTTATATTGAATCTCCATCCGTATCTATTTAATTTTATGTATCTGTAATTAATGATTTTGGGAGTAGTTATGCAGTTGTACGATAAGACGCTTGAAATGTTATTTTAATTAGATATATTGTTATTATATCTATATTGATTGATATTCAAATATTCATATTCATATTTTCAATAAGTTTATTTTTAGGCTTTTAAAGAATTTTCTTATTCTTCTTTTTGAATAAAGACTTAATAATTGCTGCATCCTTGGATTGAAAAAAAAGTGAAAAATAGATTAAAGTGCTTTTTTATTCGATTCTCAATAAATAATTAAAGCATGCTTTACTCTAAAATTATACACATTGGTTTGCATTTAACACATAAAAACGTATTTTTGCAACCTCATTAAGCTGAACAGCTTCTTTTGATTGAAAGAGAGATGGCAGAGCGGTCGAATGCGGCGGTCTTGAAAACCGTTGAACTGCAAGGTTCCGGGGGTTCGAATCCCTCTCTCTCTGCTTGTTAGGGTTATAATTGGTTTATTTTAAACTAGTTATAACCCTTCTTTTTTAAATCGGTAACGGAATCGGTAACGTTTTTTGTTATAACAATCTATTTTTGTGTTTTTAGATCATCCTAGTACATATTCCACAGAGTAATATTATTATTTATAATAAGAGATAAAAATCCATTTTTTGTCCAAAAGATACTTCATGTTTAAAGGCTTGACCTCTTCGTTTTTCACATTAGACTGTGAAATAGGAAATAAATTAATGCCTAGGTTTTAGTACAACCTAGGCATCCTTACTTATTTGCAATCAGTATAAATTTCAGATTTTATCTTAGAAGCTTATGAATATCTATTTCATATTTATTTTTTAGCATATTATTCAGCTCCTCAACACTAATCCTTGAACTAACGGGTAGACTATCGTTTGTAAAAATATAAGAAAATAAAATCCTTTGCTTGGTATAGGAATAAACAACCTTCCAACAAGACGTAGGTATAGCAATATTATCTCCAATGGTAGCATTACTATTGTAAAACCCTCCGCAAAGGATTAATAAACTATCTGTTTGACTTATTTTTCGAACTTTCTCCTCTAAAGCTTTCCAAATTCCTCTATTAAGTTTAGGTGTTTGCGGATAGCAGTTCCAAAATCTAAAAGTGGATTCATCAAGAATACAATCATATGCAAAATCCTCAGCGTTTGCTAAATGTCCTTTATCATATCCTGATTTAGAATAATCCTTCATTGTAGCTCCCTTATGTCCTAACCATTTGTCTTTAAAAGAGAAATTTGATCTATCGCATTCACCACCTCCGTGGTAAAGAGTATATGTTACCATTAAGGGATTTTTTAATTCAAAGGAATAATAGGATGTGTAGGCCTTAGTTGCTATTATGGTATCGACACACTGTGCATTAGTGCAAATTTTTATTACTAAGAAAAAGAAGATAAGCCATTGAACTTTCATTATTTTCTTAATAATTATTCCATATATAATCAGTAATTATTTTACAATTCTCTTCATTTAAATCCAGTGTAGAAATTTCTTGATATAATCTATATTTATCACTGTTATATGGATATAGGCTTTTGTAGATTCTAAATGTTGCGTTCATATATTTTTCTTCTTTACACATGTTAGTTATTATATATTCCGCATCATCCAAAGTATTAACATCAAAATACCTTTTATATTGTCTTGCTATAATTTCAGCATATCCATCAGTATAATGAAAAGCACGTAACACAGCAATGTTAAAATTCAATAAGTAAATTTTAGCTATGCCTTTTTTGTTAAATAATACTATTTTGTCAATTTCCGATTTCTCTTTTTTAGGTTTTGTAGATATGACCTTTTTTATACTGTCAACTCTTTTTAACGAATCCTTAAGAGCTAATTGTTTTTGTGATTTTAAAATAGAATCTTTGGTTACTGAGATTATCGAATCCCGTTTAGCTATTAAAAGACTATCACTGTTAATTTGACTTTGTTCTTTATCCTGTTCACATGCGCTGAATAGGATAACTAAAAGTAATACTTTGTGTAATTTCATTGTTTGGCGGTTTGTTGCCTTGAGGCTCTAAAGGCGGTTATAACAAAAATAGGACGTGAACCTCATACTGTTCACCCTAACCGTGGCACCGCCAAGCACCTAGAAGGAATAAACGAGTAGAATCCACGCCCATACAGGCGTACATTCACTTTCGTCTTTCCTTCTTTAGAAACTTTGGCGGTTTTCGGTTAAGAAGACTTCAGTAACGTACTATATTTTTAAACTCTTTTTTATCTCATATTTTTAACTAATATTAATTAAATCTAAGAATAAAAGTCGTGTTTCAAAAGACTCGCTTAGAACTTTGTTCTACCTCCGTACTCTTTCTTGTATTGTACCTAAATTCAAATTCATCGAAATAACGAGATGTTTGGGGTTGCCCAATGATAAATACTTTCAAGCCTTTTTTAATTGGCTCCATAATCATTCAATGGAATTGGTATGCAGATCTCCAATATCATATTCACCTACCGAAGATTTGGTAATGTTATGAGTAAAATATTTATCAAAACCAACATAGTCTTTAACGCTTCGGTTATAACTATTGTATCAGGATCTACGTTCTTTCGTATAAGTATTTTAGATACCTCTCGGTGGAGTCTTTTTTTGGAAAAGGTATAACTAGCCGTTTCGTTGTATCACACCAAGGACTGGTGTTTTATCAATTTCCGATTGGCCTTGCGTTTCTATCAAACGTTTACCCTTATGTTTGTTTTTTTCTTTACTTCCTATAAAGGTTTCATCGACCTATACAAAATAGGTCAGGGGCTGAAAGTTTCAGTGAAAGATATTTTTTGAAAAAGAAACTAAACTTTTAATTCTCTTTGAGAATTTGAAAAATATCTTCTTGATGTTTCTTTGTTATAATCTCTTTTAGACCTACAGATATTGCATGTGCAATAGCATTTTTGTATCCTGAACTTGAAAACTTTTCTATTTTAGTATCACATAAACCATCAGTATTTTCATGGTTACCGTTACAAGCAAATTCAAAATGAAAAAAATTCGATTTCGTAGGTTTGTGAACGGAATAAACAACAAATTTATGTGTTGTTTTAGCCTTATTGCCTTTTGAAAAAGGATATTCTCCTTCAATAGTATTAACTTCTTTTATTCTTAACAAGAAAACTCCATTGTCAATATATTCATAATCATTTAAATCAATAAATGGAATACTTGAATTATTGGGAACCCAATATTCAGACAAATCTTTATTTGTTATTCTGAATTTTACATCATTGTAGTTTGATGATAATTGACTGCAATTTTGACATACATCACAAAAAATTAAATTGACAGAATATCCGAACAATTTATCGATCTCTATAGCTTCTAGTCTTAATTCACCATCTTCATCAAAAATTAGATCTTGAGGATAACTTGATCTTCTAATCAAAAAACAATCATCATCATATTTGAAATTATCGACAATATTAGGACAAGGTAGTAATCTTGTTGGATAGACAGGTTTATTAAGCACAAAGCCAAGTAAATTTCGTTTCGTAATTCGTATTAACTTCATTACCTTCTTCACGAAAACTGTCATATGGCATATTATTGTTATGCAAATTATAATAAATATCTCTTACTATCTCATTAGCATTACCAATATTTCGAGCAATTAATTCACTATTTAAAATAAGCGAATATGCGATCATAATTTCTTCTTCAAAAAATATTTCAATTTTTAATTTATATCCTCCTTTTGAATCAATACTGAAAAACAAACTTGGCATTGAACCAAAAGAGATTTTTAATTTATCAATTGGTATCTCATGAAAAGTTGATATAAAAACATTAAATGCTTTTTCAAATCCATAACGATTTTTCAAATAAATTTGAGGAAATATTTTTATGTTTTTTTGAAAAGCATCACGAGCTACAAAAGCAAAATGCCGTTTATATAAGGTTCCTTCAGAATATACTTGGGTCGGCCACTCGCTTTTTTTTATAACAAGGTTAATATCTACCCCATTACTATTTGTATTATCTGTTATTAAATCTTTGTACATAATAAAAATTGATTAAATGTTAATTGCTTTTATAAATAGACATTAATCTTTTGCCTTCATTTTCATAAAAGGAATAATCGTTAACCCACTTCGCTATATTAGAATTATTTTCCGTTCCTTTATTATCAAAGTGAAAATTAAAAACGAAATTTATTACATTTTGCGATGTCCCATCAAGATTCACCATAGTTATTGGTTTTATATCAAGCTTCAATCTTCCGTCTTTAACATTTGTGCTTGCATAGGAGCCAAACATCGAGTCATCAGAGTCGAAAAATTTGGCAAATAATTCTATTTTATCATTATAAAACAATTGCTTAGAAAGCTTATTAAAAGGGATGGAATTGTCTTCTAGAAACCAATTGAAATTAAGTCCTAAAGCTTGAAGACTTCTTACATCAACAGTATTTATTATTACTAGTGCTATATCTTGAATATAATTCTGATTACTCTGAGGTTTTGTATTAATTATTACTAATTGAATACCGTTAATAATGATTTGGAAATTCTCAGTAAGCACCTGTATTGTATCATCTTTATTAAATACTGAACCTATTAAAATATCTTCTTCTTTAAGAATTTCGTTTTTTATGAAGAAATACTTATCAAAAATGGATAAATCAAACACTCCAGCAAAAACAATGTTTTTAACTTTTAATTCAGTTTGCATTTAGTGATGAATCTATTTATTATTGGTTAATATAACTCGATTAATTATTGATATCGGTAATATCCTCTTTAAAAGTATTAATTCAAATATTGAACCAAAGATATAATATTTGAACTCACATTTCCACTTTTTCTTTGAAAGTTTTAAATGAACGGGTCTTTTATATACAAAATCAGCTACTTGTCTTAAAATAATACAATATTTTAATATGAATTATTCGTTTTGAAGTTAAGAAAACTTGTCTTTTAAATACTTAATATAAAATATCAACTTTCGTAAATATTGCACTAAAACAAAATTCAATATATGTGGTTTAAAAATGATACCTCGGAAGATAAAAGAAAGAAAATGAAATTGGTTAATGAATTCTGGAAAGAAAGAAGACCTTTTTTATTTGCTATGTTTTCAGTAATGTTTATATGTTTTATGTATTTATTAATGAGATGTATTAGTCCAGAAGCAGAGAAGATTTTTCTAGACAAGCTATTACCAATAATTAGTAGCATATTAACAGGTACATTAGGATATTATCTTGGCAACGGAGGCAAATCAAGCTCTACAGATCATCAATAGAATATAAATATATTATGGAAAAAGAGAAAAAAGACAAGCCTTCGATAACAACAAAAAAAAGAGATCCTAAATGAGGATAGCCAAAAATATATTCTGGTTAATATTGAGCCTATCTTATGCTTGTATATTTTTGTTTTTTTTGGCAGAGATAAAAGGGTTATCGAAAATCGGTCTATATTTTGCTATAACATGGGTTATTTTAAATTTAGTCTCTTTAACATTGCTATTATCAAATTTATCAATTCGTTTTTTACCTAAAATACAAGTAGCCCTTGGGATATTGGCTTGGTTGGTATGTATTATAATTCCTTTTATTATTATAAGTATGGCGATGCCGAATTAATATTGTTAATCTGCGTGTAAATCGGTATAGCTACCTTATTTTAAATCGATATGCAACTACTGATTATTAAATGTAAAACATAAAAAGTAAACGGAACATACTATGCACCAATGTGTATAAATCAATTAGCTGTAATCATAGCAGATTGCACAACTCGATAATAAACAAATTATAAAACGATATAAAATATGACCGTAATTTTGATTATAGCAATCATCGCTTTAGTTATTCTTTGGCTGACAAGTCGCAAGACACTTCAAACTATTATTAATGATCTAACTTCTCGGCTGACAAATTCGCAACAAGAGAAAGAAAAACTCGCTGAACAAATTGTTGACCTTGAAGAAAAAAATATTTCTTTAAATAAATATCAAGGTATTGTTGATACAGATCAGAAAGCTAAGGAAATTCTTACTGAGGCAGAAGAAAAGGCCAGCTTAATTATTGAGAATGCTAAACAACAACTTGATAATGCAACTTCAGAAGCTAATGAACTCAAATTTCAGGCACAGCGAGAACTAGAACAAGCTACTATATCAGCAAATACAATTAAGACACAAGCAAATATTGATATAGCTGCATTTAAACAAAATGCTGTTACACAATTAGACAATGCTACTAAGGAAGCTAAACTAATTATTGAGCAAGCAGACAAAAAAGCACAAGAAATTGCAGGGGATGCATACAAAGCAATGCAAAATGCAACAGAACTTGAAAAAACTGCGAAAGCAATGAAGAATATTATTGAGGGGTATGGCGACAGATACTTAATCCCAACATATAGCCTCCTTGACGACTTAGCAGAAGAATTTGGACATACCGAAGCGGGAGAAAAACTAAAATTCTCACGAGAAAAAACTCGTTTAATGATTAAAAACGGGACATCAGCCCAATGCGATTATGTAGAAATAAATCGAAAAGAAACGGCAATTAATTTCATACTTGATGCATTCAATGGTAAAGTTGACTCTATACTTTCCAAAGTTAAAAAAGATAATTATGGAACTTTAGAACAAAAAATTAAGGATGCTTACCAAATAGTTAATAATAATGGTAAAGCATTTCGCAATGCAATTATAACTCAGGAATATTTAAACACTAGAATAGACGAATTAAAATGGGCTGTTGTTGCCCAAGAACTGAAATGGGAAGAACAAGAAGAACAAAGAAGAATTAAAGAACAAATCAGAGAAGAAGAAAAAGCCATCAGGGATTTTGAAAAAGCGATAAAAGAAGCTCAAAAAGAAGAAGAAATATTAAAGAAACTAATCGAAAAAGCTCAAAAAGAAGTAACACAAGCAAGTGAAGACCAAAAAGCTAAATACGAAGAAACATTAAAAGTACTTGAAGAAAAATTGAAAATTGCCGAAGACAAAAACCAACGAGCAATATCAATGGCCCAGCAAACAAAATCGGGTAATGTTTATATCATTTCTAACATCGGTTCATTCGGAGAAAACGTTTATAAAATTGGCATGACAAGACGACTTGAACCACTCGACAGAGTAAGAGAGTTAGGAGATGCAAGCGTTCCTTTTGAGTTTGATGTTCATTCAATGATATTCAGCGACAATGAATGAACCGCTCTTCCAACCTTTCTATTTTCTTGTCGATTTCTCCCAGTTCATTTTCCAAAGCTTCAAGAGCCTGTTCATTACTCTCGTGAAATTTCTGAAAAGTAGCTTCCATCTGAAATCGTATAATCGGCAAATACGCTTCTTCGATACTGAATTCATCCAGCATCGCTTTGAACTGATTATTTACCCTGTTAGCATTTTCATTTACGCAGCAACCTGTTGTACCGCATTTGTAGTAATGAATATTCTTTTTCTTCACGATATACCCCCTCATTGGTTTCCCGCACTTGTCACAGTGAACCAGTTTCTTTAAAGGAAGATTTTCGTTTTCTTCAAAAATTTTCCATCCATGATTGTTAAAGGATTGAAGCTGATTTACTTTTAAGAATAATTCTTTTGAAATCAGCTTCTCATGTTTTCCTTCAATGATATTTCCTTCAAGCATCCTGTGAGTAATCAAACCACAGTAAAATGGGTTTGCAAAAATCTTGGTGATTAACTGCTTATGTAACGGAAGTCCCAGATTTGCAAGTCTCTCTTTGATCTCCATATTAGTTAATCCCTGATAAGCTTTCCATTCAAAAGCCTGTTTGATTAGTTTGCCCTTATCATTAATACGTATTTGTTTTACCCCGTTTATTGTAATGTTATCGTATCCTATGGGAGCTTTGGTTGACCAGAAACCCATCAGAAGTTTTTCCTTTGTTCCGGCAATACATTTTTCCCTGCGCATCTGGTTATCATACTCGCTGAAGATAAAGTGTATATTTTGCTGAAGGCTTCCACTGGCGGTAGTTGTATCAGATGGTTGAGTAACGGCAAAAACGGTAATGCCTTGTTTCTTTAATTCAGAAGCAATAAAAATGGCATTAGCACCGGAACGGGAGAAGCGATCTACACTGTAAACGATAATATAAGAGACTTTCTCCTTACTTTTTTTAACATAATCCAGCATGCGCTTAAATTCCTTCCGCTCATCACTTTTAGCACTTTCATAGGTCCCCCCAAAACAGGAGAGTACATGATAGCTCTGTTTCTGTGCATACTGTTCACAAGCTTTTCTTTGAGTTTGCAGGCTCAGGTTATTGTCGGCTTGTTCCTTAGTGGATACCCTTGTATAGATGACACAATTATATCCGGATACTTTAGATGTGTTTGAGTTTCTCTTTGCGAATCTTTCAAATTCTCCCGGTACATTTCTCATATTCTTTTTTCTTTTGAATAATTATGCTGGTATACTTCATAAATGATTGAACAGTATTGTATGGTGAATGCACAGATCTTTTCAGCCTCTTCATCTGACACATGTTCAAATCCTTTAAATGTTCTTAGTTTTTCAGGTGTGATATCTTCTTTGTTTAATTTAACTCTAGGCATTGTTTGCAAAGTCCCGATGTGTAAGTCTGATGGTGATTCAGTGGTTACACTTATTTGCGCAGATCCCAGTGGTATTGGGTTTATTTTAACAATATCTGTTCCAAATCAGGTAAATTCTTCTCAGTATTTTAACTGATTTTAACTCCCTTTAATTTCCTTTAACTTATTCCAACCTTATTTCAACTCAATTTCAACATTCAATTAATATTTAGTCTTCTATCTTTTAGTCTGTATCTATCCATTTAAGCCAGGTTGAATATTAATTAAACTAACAGAGAAGAATTATGGAACGGTTTCCGGCATACCGAGCTTATCAAAAATGATTTTAACCTGAACAATACTAAAGTAACGGCCATACTTTTGCCCGATTTCCTTTTCAAATGGAAGTAGCCATTTCTTAAAGGTTTTATCACATACCCCATAAATACGGGCTAGGTCGCCTTGGTTATAAGGTTTTATTTGAATACTCTTATTCATTACTAAACCTTTTGATTTCTTCTTTTGAATGGTTATTGTATAATATAGCTATGCTGATTTTATGCATCCGTTTGTAGAGCATAGATAGTAATTTTCGATAACCGAACTCCGGATCACCTGCTTTTTCAAAACTATAATAGACTTTGATTTGAGGGAGCTTGGTATTAACAAACTTAGGTAGATATTTAACCCATAGTTTGTAACGGGCTCTTGTTTTAATATCTTCACTTTTGAAATTATTATTCTCTCTCATACTTTCCCTCCTTCACGATAATACTGATGCAGATAGGCTGGATTATAATTCCGTTTATCGGCCACGCAACCGTAATAAATATTCAGTAAATCTTTATCGTTTTTATCGATTAGTTCAGCTTCGATTCTTTTGTATGAGATAATGGTTGTATCAGGTATATAGGAAGAATATAATCCACAAAGTTCTGTAAGATTTTCGTATTTGCGTTTTAGACTTTTTCGTTTTGCATGAACAACTTTAAGCCAGGCAAGTGTACCCTTAAAGCCACCAGCAAAGTGTTTGTCAAACCATGTCCACGGAACAGGGATAAACCTGGAAGGAACTTTTTCCACGTATTTTTTAGCAAGTAATATTCGCTCACAGAAATGCAAAAACAGCTTTTGCGAATGAGCAATGAAGTCATCTTTTCGGATCAATGAAAAGTATTCAGCGATATAGAGTTTGCTTAAGATAACCTGTTGATCGGTGAAGGTGTTTTTGGGATAGAGAACGGATTGAGCAAACTCCCAAGCCTCTTCGGTATATCTGTTTATCCGTGGCAAAAATGCGGCCACATCACCGGCCACCAGTGCGGGTGTTTCCGGCATTTCCTGTTTTGCACTGTCGGACTTGACCACTGTCCTTGTACTCATCCCCATAACCTTGCTTCCTTGTTTCCGGGACATGGTTTCCGGGACAAAATCAAAACCTTCGGACTTGTTCACTTTTCCACTGCTGTTATTTAAATTATTAGTTTCTTGGAAGTGGATCGGATCATTATGCTTGCAAGTTGTAATATCAGCATCAAGAGTAGAAGCAGTTCTTTCGAGTTCATTCATTATCCATTGTTTGGAAAGCTCAATGTTATTTTTAAACTCAAGAAGTTCAGGATTGATTTCTACTTCAATACCATAGTTGGATCCATGAAATATTTTGTTTGTTACAATGCCGCACTCTAATAGAAAAACAATGTGGCGGTAAATAGTGCAGCTGTGTTGAAGTTTGTTTTTAGCAACACCTGTATTGGTGATCCAGAATCTGCGGGATTGATCGAGCTTCTGGTTTTTATTCTTATAAAGATAAGCCCCGTAAAAACGTACAATCTCTTTAGCTGTTTCTATGTGCGTGGACTTAATAGATTGCTTGCGGAATTTTTCTGGGCTTTCCAGCCGAAGCTTATTATTATATATTTCGCTGTAGGCACGTAGCCTTGCAAAGGTTTTTGTGAAATCAACTTCAAGGTACATAGTCTGAATCCTTCTGTTATTTTGTAAGAAGAAAGACAAGGAGAAGATAAGCCGCTGGCACGATCCGTACCACCAAATCAAGCTTGCCTTCAACCTTGCTTCCTTAGCGATAAAAGTATAAAGAGTTAAAAAACTACTTTCCAGTTTATTCCAATTTGTTCTTATTTGGGCGTGTTATTTCCAGTTTGTGCCTGAAAATTCTATTCATAAAAAGAATAGGAAAGCAATTAAATTTAAAAGGTACCTGAACCTTTATGTAAATAATTACTTTCCTTAAATTAAATAGCGTAAAAAACGTCCTGAATCTTATAGTTTAAATATAACTTAGTCTTTTTTTTATAATCGATTATTAAAGCATAATAGTGATATCACCAGAAATATTAGTCTGTTGAATTGAAAAGGCAGTAGACAATTGATTTTTAATTATTTTAAATGGATGATGATAAGAATTTTTTCCAACAGAAATTACTGCTGCACCATTTTTTCTAAAATGTGTTAAGGTGCTAGATATTCTTCCAGCATTACCACAATGATGTGGCACAACCATGTTATAAGTTAGGTTTTTATTTAGATGAGGAAATACATCTTTTTCAATTTGACTATAATGATGATCTGCAGGCAATACTGCACACGCTTCTTTGGTTTGCAGACCTAATACCAAACCACTTTTATTTATACTACTTGATTGTGTCCCTTTAAATAAAAGAATCCCTTTATTTGAACCCACAAGATGTAATTTTAAAGAACTCCTCCTTGATTCACGTTCTGATGCTGAAATTATGCTAAGTCTTGTACCTAAATTTTTTTGCAGTGTGGACAAAACATTTTTTGCTGTTTGGCTTATTGCTTTATCCATGCATAAAATCATTCCGATTGATTTTATCTGACTATCAGAAAGAGATAATAGCATCATATAATGATCTATATCCCAATGACTAATAATCATTAATGGAACAGAGTTGTCATATAATATCTTATCAATTTTATACTTTCTTATCAATCCATCAAGTTGGGTTTGAGTATATCTGATGGATGCACCAAAATCATATATTATCTTTTTATTATCCTTGATATAAATTTCATTCCAGTTTCCTTGACCTACATTTCGAACGATAATTTTTAATTTATCATCTATAGAAATTCCTTGTGATAAAAAAGGAATAGAGATATGTACACCTGTATAATTTGGTTTATAATATCCTGTATATCTTATAGCCTTGCCAAAAGTTATTGATGGAATTTGGCTTGCGTTGAGTCTATATGCAAATATGGGAGAAGCATCTCTGATATCATTATTTATTAAAGGTTCAGGCATCCATTTTCCTTCTTCTAATAATTCCTTTGGTAAAAGATAGTGGCTTCCTTCTCTCAAATGAGAAGTGTTAGAAATATTCAAATTAGATATTTCTAACATTGATCTTTTATCCCCATTAGCATATTGAAGATCATATCGTTTGATAAACTTTTGAAGTATTTCTTGTTCTGAAAAGTCTACAACTAAATAACCGTTCATTCTATCGAACTTTTCAATATAAACAGGGATTTGATCCTGCGGATCTGTAACATCTTTCTTATCGTAAATATATTTTTCCATAACCTATATTATTTTAATGAAGTGATTTTTGCGATTGTAACTTTATAGCCAAAACTTTGTAATCGTCGTTTTGCATTTTTTATACTGACTTTACTAAAGAAAGGGATATTAGGTCTGATATCTGGTTTATTACTTATTATAGCATACACAATTTCATAAGCAGAAGCATTAACTTTTTTTGATGAACTGCTTAACTTCCATCCTGCCGTTAGTTTTTTATTGAGTGCTTTTCTAAATTCGGCATCAGAAACAAATAATTCTCCTGATACCAACCCCTGCTGGAAGAGATGGCTCAAAACAGAGGATGCACCATACGGTTTAATATGTATCATTTGTCCACTTTGTGAATACACATCGCAGAATTCTATTTTACTTTTCCCTCCTCCATAAGATATGTTTTTACGATCCATACAAAGAAAATTTGGTGTTTTGCTACAAATATCAATTGTATATTCTTGTTCTGAAGTGTGTTTATAATCAGGAAATATAGTAGTACACAACTGTATAGAGTTGTAATCGTTATTGACTCTTGTTACAAAATCATTATTGATTTCATACCATTTACCATTATTAATCATGAACTGTTTACCATTATCTTCCAGCTCTCCATATAGACATTTGTATGCAGCCCAAGTTTCAATAATATCCTCCGTTGATGCAGAGCAGGCCATTATTTTTTTTGTTTTTAGTTTTTGAATATCATCAATGCTTGCGTCAAAGGAATCAATGAATTCTATTATATCAATATCACTGGAAAATTCTGCTTGTCTGGTGTTATATTTAAAGCCGCGTAAATCATCCCAATCTATTAATTCAGGAACCGCCATCCATATTTGGTCAAGTTCTCTATTATTTATCTTTTGTAAAATTAACTCATCAAGGTGTTTTACTTTAGACGAATCTTTTATCTCCTGTATTTGATCAATCCAGTCAAAGTCTTTTTGATAATCCTTGCTCAGGTAACGTTCATAGCATTTTTGTAAATAGTTATTAATTGTTGAGAAATCGACGGTTGCTGATACACTTAGTACATCTGATCCAGAAATGATTTTACTGATATTAGGAAATTTAGAAGTGCCAGTAATCATTTTAATTAAATCCTGTTCTATATCAATTCCAAATTCGCTCGCTTTAGTTGCTTTTCCCATTTGCTCTTTTGCTATTTTGGGATTTGCTCCAAGGGTTCTCTTTTCTATACTTCTTATACTTTCAGGTACAATACTATTTAATGTTACTTTCAAGCCAAATCGCTCCTCTATAATATCGTCTGCAAGTAAGTGCCTTCCGGTACCAAAAGGTATTGCAAAAACAATCTCTTTTAAATGATATATAATACTTGTAATGAGAATACCTTTAGAACTGGCACTTAGAATTCCAACATTTCCAATACTTGTTCCAAAAAAATTATTAATCCATGCTGGGGAGCGAATATTAGATTGCTCATAAAAGAAATTACCAGCTCCGGGAATTGCTATTTTCCCAACTGGAGATTTTAAAATTTGATTTTCGTCATTAATACCCTCTTTTAGAAGATAAATGGATAATTTGTTGTTCTTTTTCATAATCATGTATATTTTGTTTACATATATACATACAAAGTAAAAATAGTAAACGTTCCATGTTAATTGAACAAATTAAAAATAAATTTAATATGTTGATTTAAGCGTAGAAAAGGGCTATATTTGGTTATATGAAAAATAATTTAGTTTCACTGGGAAGTATAGCAGTACTCTCAAATGGAGTAAATTTGAGGAAAATTCCTGAAAATGAAGATGATGGAGATGTTTTTGTTATTCAATACAAAAATATTGATTTTGATAATGAATCTATAAATCTGGATGGCGCAGTAAAAATGAACCTAAAAAGGTTAAAATGTAAGAATGATGATATTCTTAAACCAGGGGATTTGTTATTTACAGGCAGTGGAAATAGAAATAAGGCTATCAATGTACCGGTAACTAGATTTCCAATGATTGCAACACATCATTTTATTGTTATACGATCAAATGCATCATTAAATATTAGTTCAGAATATTTGGCACTATTTATTAATCATTCGGATAAGTATTTTAACAGTGTTTCTCAAGGAACTATTCAACAGAACATAAGTAAAGAAAATTTATTAGGATTAGAGATCCAAATCCCTTCTTTGGAATTGCAGAAAAATACATCTCAATTACAAAAACTTGTATTAGAAGAAAAAAAACTATTACAAGAGCTTTCTGAAAAACGAAAGCGTTTAATGCAAGGTATTTTTGAAACATATAATACACATATAAAAAATGGGGAATAGGGTTGTAAATATATACAAGTCAATTCTTTTATTTGATAAAGCAGCATAACGTATATGGCTAAAAAAATAGAAAAAATAAAAATATCACAAGAAGAAATTAATAATACCTTATGGCAGGCTTGTGATACATTCAGGGGAGTTGTAGATTCAGATGGATACAAACGTTATATTCTTGCCTTTTTATTTCTAAAATACCTGAGTGATGTATGGAAAGATCATGAAGAAGAGTATAGAAAGAAATACGGAAACGATACAGAATTAATTCAGCGTAAATTAAGCAGAGAAAGATTTGTATTACCTGAAAATTGTACGTTTGATTATCTAGTAGAGCATAAAAAGGATCCAGACATAGGAGATAAGATAAATAAAGTAATGGCTCGAATTGAAGAAGCCAATAAAATGAAGCTGGATCGTGTTTTTAGAGGGGTAGATTATAATTCCGAAAATCTTGGTCATGCAGATGATAAGAACAGAAGATTACAAAATCTGATAAATGATTTCTGTAATCCTCGTCTTGATTTTCGCCCATCCATTGTAGGCACGGATGATATAATTGGAAATGCCTATATGTTTCTTATTGAAAAATTTGCTTCCGGAGCAGGTAAAAAAGGAGGTGAATTTTTTACTCCTCCGGAAGTATCAGAATTATTAGCACGTTTGATGAAGCCTCAGCCTGGAGCTAAAATTTGTGATCCAACATGTGGTTCAGGCTCTCTTTTGATTAAGGTGGCAGAACAAGTACCGGATAGAAATTTTGCTCTATATGGACAGGAAAGTAATGGCGATACATGGTCTCTGTGCAAAATGAATATGTTTCTTCATAGCATGGATTCTGCCAGAATTGAATGGAGCGATACATTAAATCAACCAAGACTGGTGGAAGAAAATGGACTTATGAAGTTTGATGTAGTGGTTGCAAATCCACCTTTTAGTCTTGATAAATGGGGACATGAAAATGCTCCGAATGATATATATAAACGTCATTGGCGTGGTATACCTCCTCGTACCAAAGGTGATTTTGCTTTCATTACACATATGCTTGAAACAGCAATGGAAGGCAAAGGGAGAGTAGGTGTCATTATTCCTCATGGAGTTCTTTTCAGAGGTGGTACTGAAGAAATTATTCGTAAACATATTATAGCGAAAGAAAAATTATTAGAAGCTGTAATTGGTTTACCATCCAATCTTTTCTTTGGTACAGGTATACCGGCAGCCATTCTGATATTTAATAAAGCTAAAGTAAATGAAAAAGTACTCTTTATAGATGCCAGTAAAGAATATGAACCTGGGAAAAGACAAAATAAACTACGTGAAAAGGATATTGAAAAAATAGTAGCGACATATCAAAAATTTAAAACAATTGATAAGTACTCACACGTAGCCGATCTCAATGAGATTGAAAGAAATGATTACAATCTTAATATTCCTCGTTATGTAGATACATTTGAGGAGGAAGAAGTCATTGATATAAAGGCAACACAAAAAGAAATTGCAGAGCTGGAGAAGAAGCTAGCTACTGTTCAGAACGAAATGAATAAATATTTAAAAGAATTGGGATTTTAATTATGATGCTATCGCTTCTGCAATCATGCAATATAATTGATCTAGGGAAATATATTCAACACCATAAATTAGGAATTCGTATTTTAGATTTAAAACGAATAGAATGTAATGTGCCTGAAATAAAATATGATATAAGAAAATGGATAGTTTATCAAACAAATCAATCTGTGGCCAGTCATTTTGATTTTAATTTTGACTTAAATCAGAATAACCTAACAGGGCAATTTTATATCCTAGTATAACGAATTAGTTCTAATAAGATTGAAGGGTTAATTCACTTTCAATGATGATGATATTGAAAAGTATAAATTAGAAAGTAATTTAATGAGTTTTCATAAGCAAAAAGGATTAACAAAATATATCAATGGATATAGCTGAAAAAATAACTACTATAAATGCGTTGAAATATGAAATAGATGCGCATGGAAAGTTACCTGATGCAGTATTGAACAAAATTAATTATAAGTTCAGACTGGACTGGAATTTTTATTCCAATTCTATGGAAGGTAATACACTTACCAGATCAGAAACCCGAAGTGTTATGATCGGAAATATTACCATTGATGGTAAACCGATCAAAGATGTACTCGATATAAAAGGTCATGATGAAGCCGTTCAGCAAATCCTTAAAATGGGGAAAGGTGAATTAACTATTTCTGAGAAAAGAATTAAGGATCTGCATAGGACAATCATGCATGAAGAAGATCCTGAAAAAAAGAAACAAATTGGTGAATGGAAAAAAGAAGAAAATGAAATAATTAATTATAAAAACGAAAAATTCATGTTTTCATTACCTTCTTATGTGAAGGATGAAATGCATGAATTAATTAATTGGCTGAATGCAGAAGCAGATAAAATTAAACATAAAAAGAAGGATGCACTTCATCCTGCTATTTTAGCTTTCGAATTTCATATAAGATACCTTACCATACATCCTTTTTTTGATGGTAATGGAAGAACTGCCCGTATATTGATGAATTTGATCCTTATCTCGTATGGTTATCCTCCGGTTATTATTAACAAAACAGATAAAGATATTTATTATCAATACTTAGCAGATGTTCAGTGCTATAGTGCCCCTAAAGATTTTTATCACAATTTTATGCTTGGTCTTTTGCAACGTTCATTGCAGTTGGTTCAAAAAGCAGTAAATGGTGAGGATATTGAGGATACTGATGATCTGGACAAAAAAATAGCTCTACTTGAAAAGGAATTGGAAAGCGTTGATCCTGATAAGGAAATTAAATGGAAACTCAATGATGGAATTTTTTATTCAATATATGATGGCTGGTTTTCAGAGTTAATCAAAAAAGTTGTACCTGCAGTGCAGAAGTTCAATAAATTTTTTACAGAAACAAAGCATCAATTGTACATAATAAATGGGATGGGTCATGTTGATTTTGTTAATCAGCATGCCGATGATATTTTAAAACAATTTAAAGATAACTTGGCTCTAAACAGGGATTTGTCCTATGAGGTTAGAATACAGTTGCATACTATTTATGGAATATTTATAAAGGGAGGAGCAGAATCATTTGGGTGTAATTACAAATTTGAAATCAAATTTGAATCCATAAAATATTCTATAACGTTGGATAAATTTAATGAGGAAAATCCTGATAATAGACTGCAAGATATTTTTATAAAAGATCGTTTGCTTCACAAACCTCTTACGGAAGATGAAATAAACCTACTTGTTAGAAGTCTTACGGATTCTATTTATAAACATATTGATTTTTATAGCAGAAAGGCAGGAATAAGATAATTTAAATTTACCATTTATGAAATACATGAAAATATAATGGCAAGTAAAACCATTAAACAAAAAACAGATATTAAAAAGAATTCTAAAGTTCAAATGAATTCTGAATATAAATTATCACCTATAGGAGTGATTCCGTTTGATTGGGAAATTTTAATGGGAAAGGATATTAGTATCAAAATTACTAAAGGCTCATCACCTAATTGGCAGGGATTTAATTATACTGATAAGGGTATTTTATTCATTACAAGTGAAAATGTAAGAAATGGGTCGCTTTCTTTGCAATATCCGAAATTTTTACCAGAAGCATTTAATGAAAAACAGAAAAATAGTATTCTCCAGCATGGGGATATTTTAATAAATATTGTTGGAGCATCTATAGGTAGAAGTGCTATCTTTCAATTGAATATAGATTCTGCTAATATTAATCAAGCAGTTTGTCTTCTCAGACTAAAGCCTAAAATTGATAAACAGTATATATTACAATATTTACAGCATCCTCGCAATATTAAAATTCTAATTGGTAATCAAAGTGAATCAGCACGCCCTAATTTAAATTTGGAAGACATAGGATCTTTTAATTTTGTAATTCCACCACTTAGAGAGCAACTAAAAATTTCTAAAATACTGAACACTTGGGATGATGCTATTAAAGCAACAGATAGGTTGATTCATGCTAAAATGAAATGTAAGAAAAGTTTGATGCAGAAATTACTTTCAGGCGAAAAACGTCTTAAAGGATTTGAAAAAGAAAAATGGAAAAAGGTGGAATTTGAAAGTGTTTTCAAATTTCTTTCTACTACTTCTTATTCAAGAGAGCAATTATGTTATGAACATACTAAGAGTTCGATCTATTGTATTCATTATGGGGATATTCATTCCACATATTCTCAGATAATATTAGATTTTAAAAAGGAAAATAGAATACCAGTATTGATAAAAGGTATTGACTTACCAAATCATCCAGAGTATTTAAAAGATGGAGATTTATTAATTGCAGATGCATCTGAAGATTATGAAGGGGTTGGCAAATGCATTGAACTGACAAATATAGGTGCAAAAAAAGTCATCGGAGGATTACACACCATTGCTGTTCGGGACAATTCAAATAGTACTTACAGTGGTTTCAGACCATATATTTTTAAAAACCATAAAGTTATTACAGAACTAAAAAAACTTGCTACAGGAAGCAAAGTGTATGGGGTTTCTAAATCGAATATTTCAAAATTAGAAATTCTTTTACCTTCAAATCATGAACAAAAAAAAATGGTATCAATATTTGTTGAAGCTGATAAAGAAATAGAATTGCTCAAGCAAAAACTTGAAATTTTAAAAAAACAAAAACAAGGGTTGATGCAATTATTACTTACTGGAAAAAGGCGAGTAGAGGTGTAATATGGATAATACTACATTAACATATAAAGAGGATAAAGATTCTCAAATGCCTGCATTAAGATTATTGCAGAAAATAGGTTATGTAAATATATCTCAAAGGGAAACACGCGATCAGAGAGAAGATATTCTATCTAATGTATTACTTGAAAAAGTACTGGAAAAACAACTAGAACAGATAAATTCTATCGAATATAAAAATAAGGAATATAAATTCAGTCAAGGTAACATAAGATCTGCTGTAAATATCTTAAAGGATATTACAGAAGCAGGTCTTATTAATTCGAATAAAAAAGCTTATGAATATTTAACCTTAGGAAAAAGTTTTGAAGAAATTATAGATGGTGATAAAAAAAGCTTTACACTAAAATACATTGACTGGCAAAATGCAGCTAACAATGTCTACCATATCACTACTGAATATGAAGTAAAAGGAAATGCTAAAACCCCTAAACGACTTGATCTGGTTTTATTTGTAAACGGTATTCCCTTAGTAGTTATTGAAACCAAACGAAGAGACAGAAAAGATTCTATCGATGAAGCTATACGTGACCTTCATACTTATCAACGAGGAGATGATCCTATTCAGCAACTTTTTTATTACGCACAAATGCTTCTTGCTATCCAGCCCAATGAGGTTCGTTATGCTACCGTGGGCACCGAACCTGGATTTTACGCAACCTGGGAAGAAAAAGGAAATGCGGAAGAAATTGTCCAACATTTATTGCAGTCAGAAGTAAATGGCGTTCAGGCTGAAAATAGGATGCCGACCTATCAGGATATTACATTATATAATTTATGTAGGCCACAGCGTTTATTGGAATTGGTTTATAAGTTTACGCTCTATGACGGAGGAGAAAAGAAAATTGCACGTTATCAGCAATACTTTGCTGTAAAAAATACACTTGAACGTATAAAAGAATTTAATCCGGACGGCAGTCGTAAAGGTGGTTTAATCTGGCATACTCAAGGTAGCGGAAAATCATTGACAATGGTACTTTTAGCTAAATGTATAGCTCTGGAAGGATTCAAAAATCCAAGAATTGTGATTGTTACTGACCGGACAGATTTGGATAAGCAAATAAAAAACACCTTCTACTACTGTGGATATAAAGATGTTAAAATTGCCACAAATTCGGGACAACTTATTCGGTATTTGCAAGATGATGACAAAGAAATCATTACTACGGTTATTAATAAATTTGAAGCAGCCCTCAGGAAAAAAGACTTTCAATTAGAGTCCAATAACATATTTGTTCTAATAGACGAAAGTCATCGTACACAGTATGGTCGTTTTCATGCTCGAATGCGTGCTGTATTGCCTAAAGCCTGTTATCTTGGCTTTACAGGGACGCCGCTTATGAAGGAAGACAAAAGTACCATGCTGAAGTTTGGTGGGCTTATCCATGAATATACTATTGATAAAGCTGTAAAAGATAAAGCTGTTGTACCTATTTTCTATGAAGGCCGTGCAGCTATGCTAGAAGTCTGGAGTGATAAACTTGATAAAGATTTCGAGAAAGACATGGTTAATCTGGCAGAAGAAGAACAGGTGCCTTATAAGAAACGTTATTCCAAAGAAGATAAATTACTTAAACTTGATGCCGTCATTAAAGAAATTGCTCGTGATATAAGCGATCACTTTTCTCGTAGCTATAAAGGAACTGGTCTTAAAGGACAATTAGCAGCTCCGGATAAGCTATCTGCAATGTTATATCATCAGTATTTTAAAAGTATAGGCAAGGTCAATACAGCTGTAATAATATCTCCACCTGATGAACCAGAGGATAGAGATGATCTCTATGAAGATCCTAAAGGCATTGTCAAAAAAATCTGGGATCAGATGCTAGATGGCTTTACATCCGCAGAGGAGTATGAAGATTATACAATTGGTAAATTTAAGAATGAAGGAGATGAAGTTGAAATTATCATTGTAGTTCATAAACTTCTTACAGGATTTGATGCACCAAGAAATGCTGTTTTGTATTTATGTAAAAAGCTCGAACAGCATAATCTGCTCCAGGCCATTGCGAGAGTGAATCGTTTGTTCCCAGGAAAAGAATTTGGCTTGGTAGTTGATTATAGAGGTATTTTGGGTGCACTTGATAAAGCCCTTACGACGTATGGTGCATTATCAGAATTTTATGAAGAGGATTTATTGAGTTCCATACAAAATATAGACGAGGAAATAAAACAGCTTCCTTTTCTATATTCTCAAATTTGGGATTTATTTATAAGTATTGAAAATAAGAATGATAAAGAAGCATTAGAAAGATATCTTGATACGGATGTATTAATCAGAGAAGAATTTTATACTCGGGTAATTGCTTTTGGTAAATCGATGCAGGTTGCTTACACAACTGAAAAAACTAGTCTTATTTTATCCGATCAAGAATTTGAAATGTACATTCATGCATTACACTTCTTTGAGGAAATGCGTAAATCATTACAGAATCGATATAATGAAAAAAAAGATTACAAAGAATATGAACGAAAGCTTCAGAAAATTCTGGATAAATATGTGGCTGTTGATAGCGTAGAACAAATAACAGAACCGATTAATATTTTCGAAAAACAATTCAAAGATACTGTTGAACAGTTAAAAGGTTCAACAACTTCCAAAGCGGACTTTATTACTTATAACATAAAAAAGGAAATATCTGAAAATCTGGAAAAGGATCCGGCTTTTTATAAGAAATTTTCAGAAATGATTGAAGAAACGATCAAACAATATATTGAAGGACGAATAAATGCTTCAGAATATTTAAAACAAAGTATTCAAATAAGAAATACGATGCAAAGTGGGGTGATGGACAATACTCCGAAAGTCTTAGAGAGTAAACCTGAAGCCAGAGCCATTTTTAATTTACTTCAACAGGAACTGGAAACCGAACTAAAAGTAAGGACTGATCTTACTCAAAGTGTAACGGATTTGTTGGCTAATGCAAGTATTGATATTGACTCAATCATTCAACGTAAAATTATTGTAGACTGGAAGAACAACAGTGATATTCAAAACATTATTATTAATGAACTGGAAGATTACTTTCTTCTAATGAAAAGAAAATTAAAGTTGAATTTTACATTTGATACCATTAATAAATTGTTGGATTATATATTACAGATTGCTAAAAATAATTATTAATTGAAAGCTTCTTTACAAATCGGTGAAAGATTAATTTTTTATAGATTAACTTATTCAGATAGGAAAACACTTGGTATAGCTATACATCCTGATAGTTCTGTTGAAGTTAAAGCTCCATTAAATACATCGGAGGAGAAGATTGAAAATGTGCTTCGTAAGCGAATAAGATGGATTCTAAAACAACAAGGTGTATTTAATACTTCTCCCAAACATAAAGCATTACCTAAAGAATATATAAGTGGAGAAACTCATTTGTACATGGGACGACAATATCGACTAAAAGTAGTACAAATAAGGAACAATGAAACTGAAGAGGTAAAACTTATTGGTTCATATATATGCATTAATAGTAGAAGTAAATCAGACAAAAATCGTAATAAGGGTTTATTGGACAAATGGTATAAGAAACATTGTCAGGATATATTTACAAAGCATTTTGATTCATGTCACGACAAACTAAAAGGTCATGGAATTAAAAAACCATTGCTGCAAATAAAGAATATGAAAAACAGATGGGGTAGTTTTACAAACACTGATAAGATTATTTTAAATCCGCAGTTGATAAAGCTTCCTTCTTATTGCATTGATTATGTTATTACTCATGAGTTATGTCATGTAAAATACGCTAACCACAGTCGGAAGTTTTATAACTTTTTAACACTGGTTATGCCTGATTGGCAGGAAAGAAAAAAGAAATTAGAAACAATTTAACGCTTAAGGCTATGGTTAATAATCACATTGAAGTAGCAGGTATTACTAAAAAAGAATTAATACTTTCTTTAATAAAAGCAGATATGCGTAATATCAAATTGATTAAAGGATTGGATAAGGCGGGTGCATTGGTTGAATATTTCCATTCTGATTTAGGTACCATAATTCTAAAATTAATTGGTTTTGAAGAAGTTGAAAGAGATGATACTCTTTATGATTTTTACGATAAAACATTAAATAGAATTATTGATATTGATGTATCTGAATTTATGGAACAGTTAAATTTTTTAACTGTCGATTTTTATAATGAATTACTTTGTGTAAGAATTGAGAGACATGAAAAAAAGGAGAGTTCTTCGTTATAAAAAAACAGTAATTGTTTGTTATTTAGATTACTAAATTAAAATTTCACAGCGTTGCATTAGAAATATTCCACTAAGATTTTACAACGTTAATGGTTGCTTACACACTTCAGGAGCAAATAGCACTATTTACCTCTCTGTTCAAGGGTAGGGAAGACGTGTTTGCCATTCGCTGGGAGAAAGGGAATAAGAGCGGTTATATGCCAGCCTATTTTTATGACCCATATTTGTATCGTGCGCACAAAATGAATGGCGGTACGTTTCAAAACTATATAGATAAGAAGCATCTGACATTCACGAATAAAGAACTGGAAAAACATCTGAATGGAGAACAGCTTATTGGTATTTATCCTTTATTACAGGATAATACATCCTGGTTCATAGTCGCAGATTTTGATAAGGAAAACTGGTTGCAGGAGTGTAAACAATTTCAATCAGCTTGCAATAAGATAGGTATTCCGGCTTATCTGGAACGTTCCCGTTCCGGCAAAGGAGGACACGTCTGGATATTTTTTGATAAACCCTATCCGGCAATCAGAAGCAGGAAAATAGTTATATCAATTCTGGAACAAGCCGGTATTTTTTCGGTTTTTGACAAAGCATCAAGTTTTGATCGTTTATTTCCCAATCAGGATTTTCTTTCAGGAAAAGGTTTTGGAAATCTGATTGCCTTGCCTTTGTTTAAAAAAACACTGGAGGCCGGAAATAGCTGCTTCATTAATCCCGAAGATGCACAGGCATTTCCGGATCAATGGGAATATTTAAAAAAGATACAACGGGTATCAACAATTGAATTAGATAAACTATATCAATCGCTTTCAGATTCTAAAATCGCTCCTTCAACAGTAACAGACCAAGGAATATTAATCATAGAACTTAGCCATGTGGTAAAGATCAGTCGTAGTGGATTAACTCCGGCATTGATACATTTTTTAAAGGATGAGTTGAATTTTGCGAATACGGAATTCATCATCAAAAAGAAAATCGGAAAGAACACGTTTGGAACAGAGCATTATTTTAAATGTATTGATGAAATCGAAGAGGCGATTATTATTCCGAGAGGATTTATCGGTAAGCTACTGCGTTTCTGCAAGACAAATGGGATTGAATATGATTTTAAAGATAAGAGACAAAAACAGAAAGAAATCACTCTATCGTTTAATGCCCAGCTCAGAGAGCATCAGCAATCCATTATAGAAATTATAAGTAAAAAGGATATAGGAGTAATTGTAGCTCCTCCCGGATCCGGTAAAACAATTACAGGACTGAAAATTATTGCAGATAAAAAGCAACCAGCCTTACTGATTACGCATCGTAAACAAATCGCCGAGCAATGGATCGAACGGATTCAAACATTTCTGGGCATTCCCAAAAATGAAATAGGAATAATTGGTACCGGTAAGGTGAAAATAGGGAAGCAGGTAACCGTAGCAATGATCCAGAGTCTATCAAAAAAGATTAAAACCGGCGAACATGCAGAATTGCTGAATGCATTTGGAACAATCATCATTGATGAATGCCATCATATTCCTGCCGAAACATTCAGAAATACGATTGCCAGACTTCAAACCTTTTATTTATATGGATTGACAGCAACTCCGTTTAGGAAATACAATGATGGCAAGCTGATATTTATCCATTTGGGAGAAGTCATTGCTGAAGTAAAACCAAATGAGATAAAAGAAACCAGCAGAGCTAAGGTTATTATTAGAAACACAGACCTGGATGTTCCATTTCATTCCAAAACGGACAAATTTGAAACGCTCTCGAAAATCCTGGTTCATGATTCCACAAGAAACAAGCTTATTCTGGCAGATATACATTCTGAGTTAAGAGCAGGTAAAAAGGCAGTAATTATTACTGAGAGAAAAGAACATATTGATTCCCTATACCAATATCTTAAACAATCGTTCGAAGCCATTGCTCTCAGCGGGGAAGATTCAGAAAATGATCGCAGAGCAAAATGGAAGATATTAAAAGAAGGGAATTACCAGGTTTTGATTACGACTGGACAATTCTTTGGTGAAGGGAGTGATTTGCAAAATGTTAATTGTCTATTTCTTGTTTATCCATTTTCTTTTGAAGGCAAGTTAATTCAATATATAGGCAGGGTTCAGCGATCGGAAATAAATCCGACTATTTATGATTACCGGGATATCAAAATTGATTATCTGAATAAAATGTTTCTGAAAAGAAATACCTACTATAGAAAGATTGATAAACAGGCAAGCTTATTTGATGAACCAATAATTGAAGCTCCTTCAAATAAACTAATCCGGATAGAAGAGAAAATAAAGGTTCCTTTTGAAAAACTTGAATTCAATTATGGAAGTATTTCATTCCTGTTTCATATTTCTGAGCTGAATAAAGAAATAGAGTTTGATATTGAAAACGATGATATAAGGCCTGAGTTTGAAGTTTTGAAAGGTTATTTTTCAAAACTCCTGCGAATGAAAAATGTAAACGTTGAGATTCTGGCAGAGTTTGAGAATGGTATCCTGATATCTCAATTAGCAATTTCAGGTGATATACAAAAAATAAACAGGCAGATAATTGAAGGAGTTAAATTCAGGTTTATAACAAAACATTACTTTCAAAGACCAACCAATGCGAAAGAAACGAATTTACTTGATATATCCCAATTACAGTCAGATAATGTAAGTGAGCATAAACTGTATGAATCGGGAGAGGAATTATTAAACGATGTTTTGAAAAACAAACAATACAAACATCAGAAACAATTGGAGTATTTAGCTAACCGGCATGAAAGAACAATTCTTAAATTAAGATTCATCCTCAGTCCTTTTTCATTTCTATTTCTATTGAAAGGTAAAGAACAGTACCATATTGTTATGGAAACACTGGATACAGAAGAAGCTACGTATATCTGGCATTTTGAAAAAGATAAGAATGTATTAGTAAGTAAATTAAAACAGATAGATCAGGATCTGAATACGATAAGGAATCAAGGAAGACAACTCTTCCTTGAGAATCTACCAGAAAACTTTAATCGTATCGTTCATAATTATTCTGATGAACGAAAAGGATTTATAGTTTGGAAAGATATGTTGGAGGAACATTTGAGTTGAGTTTTAGATCTAAATTGTAAATCGTTAAATTGTTTTTTTTAATGATCAATATTGAATTGTTGATATCTGAATAGTCAGTTAAAAATTATTATTCATCAATATTTTTACTTTATTTATCGGTTTTAAAAAGAACTTACTATCTTGTATAGAAATGAATAAGTTTTTTGTAAATAATATTTTAATTTTTAAATATTACTACATAATCTTATATCAACCATAATTGAAAAAATATTAGAAACGAATAAAGGATAACTATTTAGGGCCTACTGAAAAACTCTAGACTTGTTAAAATTCAATGAATTACATAACTTTTGATTTTAATAAGTGCAGGGATATATGGCAAAAGCTCACAAAACACGTGCATCCAAGTTAGCGTATCTGAGTCAAAAGCAACTTCCTTTGGAAGGGTTTGAGACTCCCTTCAGTCAAAAGCTAAACCCCGATAACCGTTGGGTAAAGATGAACAGATTGATAGACTGGGACAAGTTGGTCTGTTCATATAACAGTAAACTAAAGAATCAACAAACAGGAGCAA